>Ga0075480_10000086_pt1 | contig 42684 bp, 63 predicted proteins | sample DEB08_DNA_7_FD_81590 | JGI IMG/M metagenome (GOLD analysis project Ga0075480, IMG submission 81590) | Aqueous microbial communities from the Delaware River and Bay under freshwater to marine salinity gradient to study organic matter... | ecosystem: Environmental > Aquatic > Marine > Coastal ... | reverse complement strand
AATCCTTCATTAGGTTTTCTAATAAGGGTCTGATAAAGTTATCCATCTTATTGACTACTTCCGTTGCAGAAGTAGTCTTTTCTATTATCTTAGTGTCAACGGATGCAAGTTCATCTGCATCCATAGCAGTAAATCCGAAGTCGTTGTATTCTATACTCATAGTATTATTTAGTAAACCTTTCCATATCTCTGAGTGTTTCTTTATCACTCTGAACACTTTGGTAGTTTGCATGTGCTTGTAGTGTCACATCTGCAATCTCATAGTCGGGATAGGACGTAATCAGTTTGTAGATAAGTCCAGCAACGTCTTGGTGTTTGACACTAGGTAGATTCTCATCGTTGAGAAGACCTAAATTGATTGTGGTCATTTTATATCTCTTCTTAGAATTGTATTGTAGATTGTTTGCAAGGTGATTGAGTTGTGCTTTCTCACTTGCATACATATAACCTTTTGATATGTTTGGTTGACTTGCACGACTGGAGATATTGATAATGTATTTTGTCTTCTCACCTTCCCACGCTTCATGTGCAATTGATAGAATCTTTGCTTGGTCTTCATGTGCAAGATTGATTAGAACATCAGCAGGTTCATAACCACCGAATACCCAACAGTTTCTTCCATTCATTGTAATGTCTTCACAACGAATTGGGTCTACTCTAAAGGTGTTCCCTATATGTGGTGTTGCTTCTAGTGTGTCTTTAATTATCTTTGCTAGACCACTACTTCCTGTTATTGCTACTCTCATAATTTACCAAGTTCTTTTTGAATCTTCGATGTGATAATCTTCCATCCAGTTAATATTAATGTTCACTCTAATGTTTTCATCTGTACAACCAACAGCACGATGTCTCTGATTTCCTTCAAACATAATTAAAGAGTTTTCAATTGATTCAAGTTTTGTTCCATCATCAAATTCTGTATATCCATTGTTAGTGTTTATACCTAGGATTGCTGTATGATGTGGATAATCTAAATCTATATGATAACTACTCTTAGGGAAATTATCTTCACCCACTCTCACTTGTCTAGGATAACAATTAATCTTAATACGAATAAGTTTAGACATAGGCAGTCTACTTATAATTGGAACACCTATCTTTTCTAGTAAAGGAACATCACATTGTTTTCTCTCAGCATGAAACACATCCCCACTGAAATGAAACCCACATGTATCTGCACCATCGGTCAATGCATTTCTATACGACCACAACATATCTCCTTCCATTAGGAAGGACTGTATGTCGGAAAATACATCCCTAGGTAAAAAATTATTTATTCTTTGATGATTCATAATATTCCTTAATTATATTAAACGATGGTTTTCCAAATAGTGAACCATCTACACTACACTTATTACACGGGGACATACTTCTGTCTCCCTTCATAAGTTTCTTTCTAATCTTTGTCATAGGTTTAGAGAACCACACATCATGTAAAGACATGGATAACAAATTACCTACAACATGTTCTCTGCCCCAATCATTGGAACAAAACAATACATCACCATTCCAATCTACAAACATTTTATAGAATGGATAGTGACATGGTTTGCCTTTTAGATTCTCTACGGTGTCGTCTTCAACACCAACCCAATCTACTACACCACTTCTATTATTTAGTATGAGTCCGTGTTTCTCAAAATCACCCCAATGCATTCTGTATTTGTATCTATCTTCATGTACTCTTGCATCTGCCATCATAGTGTCGAAGTGTTCCATCTGATGTATACCATCGTAAAGATTTATATACAATAAATCTAATCCACTCTTGTACAACCCATTGATATAATCTATATCTAACTTATCTCCGTTAGTATTACACTCTAGTGTTGCATAAGGCAAGTTATATCTAAACACTCTTACAATTTCTATAAAGTCGGGGTTAAGTAAGTTCTCACCAAACCCACTAAAAGATATCTTACCTCTGAATCCATTGTCTGCAAGTTCCTCAGCAATCGTTGTTGCACCTTTAACTGTTAAGTGTAAGTTTCTGTTAGGGAATACTTTAGGGTCATGTCGTGGACAAAACACACATGTTCTATTACAAAGTTCTGTAGTGTTAATCTCTACAGTAAGAATAGAATCTAAAGGTGACTTACCTTGGACTGTATCCCAATGTTTCTTTTCTTGTTCTCTACGATGCTCAAGGAAGTCGTATTGGTCAACTGCTGTAATAGGAATATTACGAGACATTACAAACCACATGACGTTCTACTTCTTCTGTTGCTTTAACTAAAGAGTAAGTTATGTTATCTCCAACCTTAAAGTTTTCTGCAAAGTATTTTGGGATACAAATAAACCTACTATCATTGTGCATGTCTAGTTCTTTTGATTTAGGGAATCCTTTTGGTTTATATAAGTATGACTTTAGTATGATGCTTTCTGTTGGGTCGTGTCCCATGTCATGGCATGAAAAGAAAAGAGTATGACTTTCTTTTGAAAGATATATTTCATTATTGTCATACTGAAATCCTAAACGGATTGAGTACTCAACTGGAAAATCAAATCGTAAGACATCTTCAGTGATGTCTTTTAATTCTTCCTCATGTAATGTTGAGACTTCTTCAAGTCTAAGTTCTCTAACAATAGATTCCTTAGAAGTATCCGCCGTCTCTCCTATCCTCGTCACCATTGTCTAAGTCTTCCTCGGTTGAACTTACAAATTCATTTCCTTCAGTTAAGGACTCAATCAATTCATTTGCTTGTGATTCATATGCATCAATCATTACAGATTTGTTATCAGAAGTGTTTACTGTAAAACTTAGTTTCTTTGCAGAGTTCTCTATTTGTGCTTTAGTCATTTTTTCTAAATCACTACGATTAGGAATTACAACTTCTTCAAACTCTTCTTCTGTTTCTAAGTCTTCATAGTTCTCAATGGTTTTGATTTGGTCTTGTCTGATTACAACATCATTCTCATTAAGTGTTGGTTGTTCGTAGCCAACATCAAGTGTAGGTTCTTCCTCTTCAAATGATTTGTTGAATTGTTCTTCATCAATTAAATCTTGTTCGAATTGGTCTAGTTCATCTACTTCATCTACTGTTGCTTTAATGTTAGGAGTGTTTCCTACTATTCCTGTAATGTTAGGTGCATTACCTCCAGTCACAAAAGGTGGTGGTGTTGGTGCAACTTCATTCACTACTGTTGGTGGAACTTCATCTGTTAAATCCATTTTGTCTGCATCAGCAACTTCATTGACTCTCTCTACTTCATCTAAGAATGCTTCTGTTGATTCACCACTAATGATTGCATCTTCGTTAACTGGTTCTACTGGTAGTTCTATTGTTTGAGTTATTTCCTCTTCAACAAAGTCTGAGAATGCTTTCTTAGTGTCTTCTACTTTCTCTACGAATGTTTCATCTGTAGAAATAGAAGTTTGAGGATTCAGCATCCTTGCCATTTTAAATGCACTACTAGTAGGTTTGGATGTTTTGGGTGCAGGAGTTGGTGCAGGTGTGTCTGCAATGATTTGGTTAACTCTCTGTTGTTCTGTTTCAGTTAGAGGTGTTGTAGACTCTCCACTTGGTAAACCGATAACTCCGTCTCCATCTAAGTCAATTGAAAGTCCTGCTTTTGCAAGTGCTTCTTCCATTACCTTCAGTCTGTCTTGAGTTGCTTTACGAAGTTGTCTTTCGTCTGCAGTCTTAGTTCTTTCGGCTTCCATTGCCTTTGCAATGTCTTCTTGTTGTTGAACAATTGCCTCTTGTTGAAGTGTTTGCAGTCTTTCTTGTGCCAGCTTCATCTGACTATTGTATTCAATAATACCTTTATTGACTTCTTCTCTAATAGTGATAACTGCATCTAACTCGTCTATCTTAAACATACCCTGTTCAAGACCACGTTGAACTGTAGTTAGTGTTGCTTGTGCAGTTGCAGGTTTAAGAGGAACAGAAAAATTATTCATCCTCTCTACGAGACGTTCTAGTTCAGTTGGTTGAACTTGCTCTGTTTCAAAAGTTGGGGGGGTTTCAATTGTTGCCATAATGTTTTCCTATAAATCCATGGAGAGGTGTTCGACTAGAAAGTTGTTTACTGAAGTTTAAATTAACTTCCCTTAAAATATGTATAGTCTCAAACCTCTAATTATATTTATCTAAATGTTTAACTCGGGAAATGCCTTTTTAACAATTTCTTTAGTAATGTTTTTAAAAGGATTTTTTCCATCTTTTACTAAGTCAATCAGTTCTGCTTCCTTAGTAGGGATGCCTTCAAGCATTCCAATCCACATGTTCTCTCTTTTGACCATGGGGATTTGTTCTGTCACAAAGTATTTGAATAATTTAAATTCAAATTTTAAACTTGTTTCAGCTAAATCTGATGCAGGTGCATCATTACTTCCATAAGGTGTTTTACCTTCGGGTAGTGTTGATTGTATTGCATCACTATGTATCCATTGAAGAACTGGTTTTACTGCACCGTTTCTACCGTTGTATACTTTTAGTCCTTGGACTGCAAGGTCTTCAGACTCTTCTGCAACAATGTTTGCTTGACATAGTATTTCATATACGTCTGCATTCAATGTTAAATTTTGTCTTTCAGTAATCAATTCCATTACTGGTTTGTTAGGGGCTCCCTTTGGTCTGCCTCTTCCTCTTTTCTTTTCTTCTGTCATAATGTAAAATCCTCTACATGATTTAATAACTCGTTTAACCTATGAACTCTTAGATAGTCAAACACTTTACCTCTTACAGGTTCTGCCTTTGAATACTCTTCTAAGATGTTATCCTCTATATTTTGAGGAATGAACTCTAGGTCAATTAAAGTTTGGTTTCTTAAATAGTTCCTATAGTATTTATCGTCTTTTTGAATCGTCATTCTGAGATATGATTCTTTGACTGGTTTCCTTAATGGAGTCTGCCTAATACCTTCTGATATACAATCATCATTAGATAGAATGTTTGGTATGCCGTCTGACTTATCTCCAGTTAATATGTGTTCCTTAAGGAATCTGTCGGGGTCTTCACAATGTATAAGTTTATTTACATTGGGACTCCACTGTTTCACATAGTCATATTTGTGTAGTTGTTGAAAGTCTTTATCTCCACTCACAATCATAACTGGTTCAGTTGCATGTTTAACAAGGATAGCAATGATATCATCTGCTTCACACTGTTCGACATACATGTACTTGTATGGGAAGTTATCCCTAATCTCATCCTTAACAACTTGAAGTGTCTCAAACAACTTACTCCAATCTAAATCTGAATCGTCTCTTGTTTTCTTTCTGTTTGCTTTATACAATGGATAGAAATCTTTCCTCCATGTATGTGATGCATCAGTACAAAGAACTATCTGGCCATACTCTGGCCCATATTTCTTTTGATACATTCTAACAGAGTTGAGTATCATGTGTCTTAGCATATCTTCTGATACTTCTCCTTTGTTCATTTTCAATTGCATCATAAGACCTGCAATTATGGTTTGGGTAAAATCTATAAGTATCATCTAATCACTTTTATTAATAATGTATTTTTGGTAAGCAAATCATTTCCATCCTTTAACTTGGAACGAGGAATCTCATCTAGAAATCCTCTTGCAATTATATTACCACCTTTGTATATTCTATCAAGTAGTTTGATATCTGTCAAGGTCTTTTCTTCACATACGTCATAATCTATAATACGAGACCCCTTAACTGATAGACCACCATAAGTTTCAAACTTAGTAAACTTCTGTGAAGCAATGTTATAAGTGAACAGTGTCTTTGCACGAATAATTTCTTCGGGGTCAATGGAACGGTACTTACCGTGTTGTTTTAAAAACGGAAGTGTCTTCACTAACTGTTTGGGTGTTTTGATTTTGGGTTTACGAACTACCACTGTAGTGGCAATGTATTCCTCAATTCCTTTGTCGATACTTTCTAAGAACTTTAAAAACTTTTTCTTGTTGGTTTTAGATAGGAAGTCATATGCTTCTTCTAACTGTTCACAACCTTCTTCGTTTCTAACCTCAAAGATGATGTCGTCTACCTGTCCTTTCATAAAGGCAATAACCTTTGGTGAATAGTCAAGTCGTTTTAAATGTTTCAACATGTTGAAGTCTGAACCATAAGGCATGTCTAACCATGCATCAATTTCATATTCAATTTCTCCAAATGCAGATAAAGCCTTATTCTGCATTCTGTCTCGTATAGATATTTTATTTGTTTGTGTCATAATAAAGAGTATACTATTAAGTGATAGGCATTGTCAAGTTATTTTTTCTCGAAGTCGTGTAATTCTTTTGTTTCAATGAAATCAGTGACCACAAAATTCCTTGATGGGTTGACCATTACATTTGCTCTCTTCATAAATCTCTGATTCATTAAACACTTAGTGGTCTTATGAGTTCTATCATCTAAGATGAACTCTGCATCCTCATAGTCATTACCATTAAACGAAACTCTGAAGTGTATCATAGGTCTCTCAAAGACCTTAGCATTAACTGCTCCTCTCTCAAACTTAACCATCTTAACTAGGTCGTGTACAAATTTATGTCCGTTCTCTTCCCAGTGAACTTTCTTTCCTTTGACTTCAAACTTCTCTGCGTGTAAAGAACACTTAGCACTATTACCTGTATCAAAGTTTGCAACAACTCTTCCAACACCTTCAATGTATATCTGTTCGAACTTACCAATTTGTGTTGGAGTCCTTCTCCAGTTTGCACGGTCTTCATAATATTCTATAACTGTCTTTGCAACATTGATACCTGTTGCTTCTTCGAATCCATCCGTGCCAGGCGAACTGTTTACTTCTAAACAATAGGGTGTTCCATCTTTGTCTAAAATAAAATCTACTGCAGTCCAGTCACCGTTGACTGACTTATGTGCATCTATACTTAGTTTGATTTCTTCTTTACTTAACTTATAAGGTTTACCTTCTGCACCTTGTGATATATTGGAACGGAAGTCTCCCTTGATTTGCATTCGTTTCATTGCACCGATAATTTCACCACCGAGAACTTGAACACGAACATCACCATCTGACTCAATGAACTGTTGGACGATAAACTCAACATCGGGGTCTAACTTATACAACATTGAAACCAATGCTTTGAGTGACCTTTCTGATTCTATAAACATCACACCGACACCCTTAGACCCTCTAAGAGTTTTTAATATGAAAGGGTACTCAAGGTCAATACTTTCAATAGACTCCTGTAGAGTCTCCTTAGAACGTACCAATGCACTTCTAGGTTGGGTCACCCCAACTTCTCTAAGTTTAATTGAACTCCAGTATTTGTCTGCACACATCATAACCGTTTCACGGTTGTTGACACATGGGACATTCATCTTCTCTAATTGAGAAACTAAATCCATGTATGAATCTTTACTTGCAGCAGAACCACGAATGATTGCAATTACATTTTCATCTAAGACCCAATCTACATCTGAACTGTGATTACTAATGGTAGTGATATCTTTTTGTTTATTGATAACTGCTTCTTCAATATGAGCAATGTAAGAGTCCAGTCCTTTCTTCTTACACTCTTCTTGCAATCTTCCTGCAGTGATAAACGGTTTCTTTATCTTACTATCGTTCTTTGCAGACACAATCAATAACCGTATTGGTTTCTGTTCCTTTCTTGCTTCTGTTATTTCGTTAAACGATTTCATCTGATATCTTTTCCAATTGCTATTTGTTGTATCTCTAGTGGAGTCAACTGTTTCTTATGTAGTGCAACGAAGTGTTCAGCATCAATCACCACTAATGGTTTACTTCTATTTCTCTTAATCACAACTAAGGGTTCGTACTTACCACAATTACTTTCTGCTTGTTCATATGCTTTCCATACGTTCACTGCTTCTTGATTCTTGCACTCAACACTGTATGGGAACTTCTCTCGTGACTCTCTTCCCATTATAATGTCTTCACCTTGTGAACCCATAGGTCTCGACTCTATATCTTCTTCATGAAGGTCTAGTGTATCCACCATTAACTTTGCAAACCATTGTTGAAGTTTTCTTCCTTTAGCTTTTGCTGACGAGGTCTTCATTAAACTGTATACTCACTCCACATCCACAAGAAGATTCTTCCTTCGGATTTATTATTTTAAAAAACTCATTGAGACCTTCTTGTACCCAGTCTAAAGTAGAACCACTCAAGTAGGGTACAGACTCTTTATCTAACACTACAGTAAACTTTCCAAAACTTACAAGTTTATCTGATATGTTAATAAAGTCTGAAGTGTCTTCTATAAAATATTCATACCCAGCACAACCACCACCTTTAACTCCGAGTCTAATAAAAGACACATTCTTTTTAATGAGTTGTTGTATTGCTGAATCAGTGACTTCTACCATATAACTATTTAGTTATTTCTTTCAATTTAATTGCATCATATGGAATATGAATGTCTTGGTCTTCGGGGACATAAAGAAAGTTTATGTCTGAACGATTGCAAGTGTCGATTGCATCATAGATAGTTTCGACTAATGCCTCACCACCTAAATTGAATGATGTGTTAAAGACAACAGGAACACCGTTAGTCTCATACATCTTTTTAATTAGATTATAATAGTTCTTGTTTTGTTCTTCAGTCACCGTTTGGATTCTACATGTTCCATCTGCATGAACGATACTTGGAATCTTTTCATATGCAAGAGGTTTACCTTGTATTGCAAAAGACATCCATGGGGATTCCTTTAACTGTAGCATTTCAAAATACTCATGTGCATGTTCTAACATAACACTACCTGCAAAAGGTCTATACTCTTCTCTTTTCTTTACCTCGTTAACAATTTGTTTTGCACGAAGATTAGTTGGGTCAAAGAGTATGGAACGATTACCTAATGCACGTGGGCCCCATTCTCCTTTACCTTGGAAGATTGCAACTATCTGTTTCTCTTCGATTAATAGTCTGACACACTCATCCATGTCTCTAATGATTTCGGTTAATTTCATGTCCACACACTCCTTTTAACATAATTAGATGAAGGACTCACATAGTCTTCGTCCTGTTGTATTATATACATTGCACTTAGTGCTACACCTATTGCAGTACCACCGTCATGACAACAGGGTTCTACATAAAAATTAACATCGGGAAATCTCTGTAAGTACTTGTAGTTGTTAGTACAGTTTAAACTATACCCACCACTCAGAATAATATTTTTATTGGTAGGGTCTAAGTCTAATGCCCTCTGAATTGTTTTACATGAATTTTCAAATGTTTCAAGTTCAAGTTTTTGTGAAATAGTAAACTTATTAAATTCTTTACTCTCACCTCTACCATAAGATGCCATCCCCATAACTTTACCTGCTGCTCGACCATGGTCGTCTGTACCTAGTGCCTGACTCATATTCGAGAACATCATTCCACTGGACGGTCTTGATGTAAAGACTACCTCTGCACCATCGATGTCTTCAGTGGTCTCTACCTCTGTCTGACAACAATCACTTAGTTGATTGGGTAGTGCATAGTTAAGGTCGTCAATGACTCTATAGTTTGACATGACTTGATGTTTAAGAGTAGGGACACCTTTTTCTATTTTATAGATGGACTCGATTTCTTGGTAGCCAGGATGTGTATCAAAATATGACTGAGCTCCACCACCATCCCACACTACACACATTGCATCTTCTACTTGGTCTTGTTCGTATGCAAAGTATCCTGCACTCCAAGCATGATATTCATGATGAAGGTTCGTATCAAAGTGATAGGGTTGATTGTTTGAATAATGTGAGTTCATTAAAAGATTAATGATATCATCATCTAAATTCGTCTTAGGAATATTATAACTGAACTCCTCATACTTCTCTGCAAGTTCGTTAAGTCTATCGATGGTAAGAGTTGTTGCTTTGATGTCTTTGAGAAATCTTTCTACCCATTCACTCTTCCACATATTATCTGTGTCGTCAGATAAATGATAGGCAATCTCTCTACGGTCATAGGATGCAAATGCAACCGAGTCGATTAATTCATCACTCCCTAAGTTATATCTCTCCATTGTAAGGAGACCACGATATTTTTCTAGTATTGCTTTGTTGGGGTCATAGTACTTTTCTCTGACACATCTTTCTTCTTCATAGAGATTGAGTATTTTACCATCTACTAATTCTGACACGGAAGTGTCGTGTGAAATATTCACTCCAATTATTCTCATAATATATTCCTATTATTATTTGTTTATATCTTTATTTATTTGTTTGTAATGGGTCAATAATTCCCGTGGAGTAAATAACTCATCATCCATAAATTGTTCCACCATGGATTTACGACCTGCTTTGAACCCACTGTACCATACAGATACGACCAGTGCAAATATAAATCCAACGTGTATTAATATTAATTCAGTACTCATACAATATAATCCTCGGGTTTTTCTTCAACCTTCTTTTTATTGCTTCTCAGTGCATTGAGAGTCCACTCACTGCAGTCGTGCTTCTTCCATAGGTAATGTAGTGTAATAAAGAAAACACTCCATAGACCTAACGAGAAAAGGTATTTAAATAGTGTCCAAGGTAATAAAATTAATTCTAACATACTTCTATTTATCCTGTAATTAAAGTCCGTAATAAAAATAATAGACCCACACCGTTTAAGAGGATGAGAGCTCTGTCATTCCACATGAGAGACACGATTAACCAAAGTGCTACACCTACAAAGGAAAGACCTAAGTCCCAGTCTTGGTATCCCTCTACACCTCTTAGGGACATAGAGGACAAGACAAAAACAGATGCAACCCATTTGATATACCAGTCTTTGGTATACAGAGGAGTCTCACTGGTTATCTCATATCGGTTCTCGTCTTTATCTGTCATTAAACCACCTTCTTATGGTATAGACCCTAGTATATGCAACGAAGGTCATAGCGACCGTTATAGAGGTTCCTATTGCTACTGAACTACTCATATCTAATACATCCATACAGATATACAATCCAAATAGATTCAGTGGGTAATTAATTAATAATCCTGTACCAACGGTGGTTGCAGTTTCTTTATGGATTGCTCTTGACTTAGGACTCATACAATATAATCCTCATGTCGGTACAACTCAATAAAGTCGGTATCACCTTTTGTTCCTGTCTGTAGTGCAGTCTTCGTCATAATAGTAAAAGAGACTGCACTACCTAAAGTGTCTGTCTGCATTCTTTTTTTCATCACTTGACATGCATTGTCTCTTAAATGTGCAGAAATCTCATCACACAATAAAACCATGTGGTGGGTATAGTCTAACATGTAGGACATACCGATGGCTTGGTCTAATTGACCGACTCCAATCCTACCTATTTTATTTTCTATGATAAGAGGAGTCTCCCCTTCAATTTTTAAATCGATATCACGGACTTCACCTTTAGATGCTTGACACCTTACGATGTTAGGGTCTGTAAAGTGACTTGGTCGACAATCCATCAAGTCTGCAATCACACCTCTTGTAATATTGTCGACAGACTCGGTACCGTAAACAATAGAATCTCTAATGGTTTCGGTTTCTCTGTCTTCATCTTTAGTTTCACCGTGAGTGAATCTTTCTTTTTGAGCAGGTTTCTGCATCCAATCAAGTATCTTCTGATTAAAATCAGTATACACATCACCCGTCATAGGAGCTGGTTTAATTAAATTAAAGGGAACTGCTTCGTCCCACGTCTCCATATAAAAAACAAACACCATAAAGTTCATGAGTTCGGGATTCGAACTACGAATGGTGTCGTCTATAATATAACGGTGCAATATTCTACCATTTTTATTGCATATCATCACAATAGGTTTGTTAGGTGCAGCTTCTCGACCTGCATTCGTAGCACCTATCAATGCAACCTCACCACTTCGTGCATTATTAATAATATTCTCGTTTATTCTATCTCCTTCGGTGGTGATATTAGATTTCTTATAACACTTAAGTTTTAGAACTGCACTGTCTCCAATAATAAATTTCTTCTTCTCAAACGGAAGTTGTTCCAAAGTATTAGGTGCAATAATGGTTTTCCCATCAATGACTTTGACAAAGGGGTGATATGCAGGAATTAAGTCTTCAGAAGTGCGTTTGCCCTTACTATTGGTGTCGGTGACGGTAATATCAGCCAAAGACTTACCTTCCATCATCTTAACAGACAAATTTCTCTTAATTGCACTCAATATTAATGATTTAGTACCATCATAATCCCCTGCATACTTACCTAACCTCTCACACATGAACACAAAGGACGGAATATACCCACACTCACGAGTAAACTCCAATCGATATTCAGACTCCGTCATAGTATACACCTTGACACTAGCGGAGTTTATCTTTGCAAGTGGGAACAAACCCTCACTTACAGGGCCATCATATTCCCATACACCTTTGTAATAGGACTTACCGTCTCTACTGGTGAATGCAATGGACAATGGACGACCAATGAGATAGGGAACACCCTTAGAACCACCCACACCAAAGATACCAGTGGAGTTAGGGGATACACCTTGAGTGTCTTTCATTCTCAAAAAGTCATTAATAAAAGTATCGTATTCCATACCCAGTCCATCATCACTGACGGTTATAGTGGCTGGGGTTAAATCAAAGAATACTTGGTTTGCTTTCTCTACGTTATCGTACCACTCATCTAAGACAGCGAATGGAGGAGTAGAAAAAGAGTTTCGAAAGTTCTTATAGAACAGAAATTCACTCTTAGGTATCAGAGTGGTGTTTATTAATTTTAATTCTTTTGGCATTGTATTAGTCTCCTATTTTATCGTACAATTATATTATATCATATTTCTTGGAAAAAAGGTATACCCTTTTTAATACCCCAAAAAAAAATTTCGATGGGTACTTATATTCCTTTGAGAAACATTTAGGGTGGGGGTTTAGTCGCCATCCAAATATTCCTAGGAGTCCCTCAGTACTGTTCTAAGGCACTCAGAGAACGACCCCCTGTCAACACACCAAGAATACTCTAAGGTACTCTCAGAACGTCTCAGAGGCGCTCTCTCTCAAACTGGGTGGGTCTCTCTCATGCCCACACGACCTTCTCAGTAGATAACTCTAGGGACTCACTTGATTCATACCGAATGTCCTTCCCTAGTCGGACTTATACATCTATTATACTATAGAGGAGGGTCTCTGTCTAGTGGAATTTCCTTTTATTTCCATTAACCACTATAGAATCTATCTCAATCTGTCCGATAATCTCTATACCCGTCCTTCTAAGCACCAAAGCACACATACTCTCCCATGCAGAGTTGATATCACCCTGCTTAAGGGTCGCTAATACCATCTCTTGGTTAGTCAACTGTATGTCAATGGGATAACCTGTGGATAAGTGTACACCACTCAGCATATTCTTATCACTTAAATCATACATAGGTCACCTTTACGTTATTGATACCATTCTTTGCAACAGACTGATGAAAGGCTTTACGAGCATCTTTCTCATTGTCATAGAGGTAAACAATACTACCAATCGTTAATACATACATTATGATACCACTCCGATAACCAATGCTAATACGAATGGTGTTAACCCCTGTAAGAAGTCAGCATCCAATAGTCCTAAGTCTTTAAGTGTTTTCATAATGTCTCCTATATTTGTCATTATGTACATAGTATAACCTTTTATCGGTAGCATTGTCAAGGCCCATATACAACTAATCCGAGAGGGTTCTTATGTTTCATTCTCGGATTCTTGTGTTCTTAGTCTTACTCTAGTAGTAATGAAGGGAAGAACAATAACTAAGACGCCTCTCTTGTCTCCTCTCTCCACCCCATAGTCACAGCCAATTAGGGGAGTTCTGCTGTTACTTTATTAATTCATCATGGTAGTACTATAACAAAAAGTGGGGGGCATTGTCAAGTGTCTAGAAACGTTGTAGCTGCGGGGTTCTCGGAGGGTCTCTCCAGTTCTTAGAGTACCTTAGAGGTTCTCAGAGGGGTCTCGGAAACGTTGTAGCCGTAGGGGTTTCAGAGGGGTTGACTCCGAATAAAATAGGTGGTTAGGGTCTCCGAACAACAGCAGCAAATCAAAGAAATTCACATACATCCGAATACCGATAGAATACCAATATAATTACACACTTCTGCACACTTCCACACACATTATATTCATACGCTGATTGGACTCCGAGAAATTATATTAAATCCCCTTTAGAATCAACGTCTACACCACACTCTCAACCACCATCTAAAGTACTTTCGTCCTTCTCCATAGGATGCTGATGCAAGTCTATTGTAAATCATCCTACTTCACTCCTTTTAAAGGGTAATATACGATATTTTAGATACTCATTGGGTATGGTATCGAATGCTTCTTTGAGATGTACGTCCATTGCAAGACTTATTCGTGGTTTCTTATACATATTCCTTCTTACACCATGCATAAGTAAGCATCCAATCACATGGAGTTCTCCCCTTACATTCTCAGTCTTACCTGTATCATCATAGTGTGTATACGAGGGGTCTTGACCGTCTATAAAGGTGTTCATTGCATAGAAGTGTTGCATTCCTGCTTGTTTTTCTTCGTCTTCTATATCATGACCGTGATTGTGAGTTAATAGGTCTTCTCCGTGTCGTAGTATGTTCCCCCAGCATTGGATTCTTAGTTCGTCTTCGTCTTGGAATTCGGGTAGTTGGAAGATACGTTTGGGTATATTCAGTGGTCTGATGTCGGGGTGTTGTAGCCAATTGTAGACTTGGTGTTGTTTGGTGAGTCCCTTATATACGGACTTAGAGGTGTTCTTTATCTCTAATATCTTATGCTCGTCCCGTGTGAGTATGTACCCTATGTGTTTGCATTCGTCCTCTGTAAAGAAGTTTGGATAGCTTACATGAGAATAGTGGTCGATTACTCTTTGTGTATCCATGTTCTGAAGTAGAGGTCAGCTGTTGTGTGAGTATCTTCGTCTTGGGTTTGTGCATAGACGAACTTGGATTGTTCTGATATATCTCTCCATTCGTGTCCGTAGGAGATATAGTCTGCATCCATGTCTTCCTCATTGGGGATTGACCATTCTGCAGGGAAATAGCACTTCACATTGTCTTCCCATTCTTGTATGAGTCTTTGGTTGGATTCTTCGTTGTTGATGTAGTATATTCCGAACTCTCCACATCCTGTAGGTAATACCACTCCTCTGAAAGTGTCTTCGATGTACTTTTGGACTCCTTGTTTGGTGTCTCCGTAGGTGTTAATCAGTTCGACTGGGTTTGCTTTGAATGTTTCGTATATCTCATGTAAATCTCTGTAGTTGAATGCAGTGAAGAAGTGTGCATATTCCGTTTGTGTCGTGGTGTCTTCGTCTGTCCACCACTTAGTCGGCATCACCATATAAGGTAGTTCTTGGTCTTTAATCGTTTGTATGGTGTCGGGTTCGAGTATCTCATGGACATCCATGGTTTTACCTTTTGCATTGATAAACGATAATATGGTGTTCTGACAGGTATTCCTTGGAAAGAGTTTGGTGTCCATAATAAGCAGTTTAATGTTCTGATTCTCTCTGTCTTTGAATCCACCGACTCCTCTGTTCATGAGTAGTATCTTATTCCATGGTGATTCGGGGTTGACTCCTGCTAACGACTCAAATTCGATTGGATTGATTTCGTCTAAGAGTCCATCTGTTCCTGTATTGGTATAACAATGAAAGGTGACGGTGTTGTGGTCTTTAGGGTAAATAATATCGACTCGTAAGTTTTTGAGTCTAATGTATGCAGAGTTAACTTCTTCTGCAGTGGTGTTGCCGTTTTTTATCAGTACGATTTCTGTTGCCATTATATAATCTCCATAATATAAATGTGTTGTGCGTTTGTTATATTTAGTTATCTTCTCATACGTGCTATATCGATTGCATGTTCCTTATCGTCTTCAAAGATAGGAACTGCATTGGATTTATGCATCGTTGCAATACCGATTAACTTTCGTTCACCAGTGTATTGCATGGGTTCTTGTTTAGGTGTGATAGCACCCATACTCGTTCCCTCGTATGATGGATATTCTTCCTTTATTTCTTTCATGACTTGGTCAAACAGTTTCTGTTGGACGTTTATCATTTGTTTGTATTTAGAAGGTTTTGAAAATGCTTTCGTTTTCCTTCGTTTACCATGGGGCCCATATCGTAATGATGACCCTAAATTAATCATACCCATGTGTCCATTATACTATGAACACATGAGTCTTGTCAAGTTATTTTTCCAATAATCTCCATACATTTTGTATGCGACTGGTTTTCATTAATGAATGTGTTTTGTCTGCGAAGGATTTAAGATACTCGGCAGACAATGATGCATATTTAAGCATTGTTATCTCCTGTTATGTTGAAACTATCCGTCAACTGCACTTCGGTATTTTACCTACTTAGTCTTCGTGACATAATTGTTTCGGTTATGTGACAACTGTGTGTCACAATAGTATTTAGACAAAAAGAAGGGGTCAACCGACCCCTGTCTTTATTATATCGTGGTTATCTTAGAAATTATAAGATAATCCGAATGATACTGAATCAGTTGTTTGATTCTCAAATGCTTCGTCTAACATAACCATTGCACTTAGTGTAAAGTTATTGATATCTTTAGATATAGTCAATGTAGAGAAGTCATCGTCCTCACCATGATATCCATATCCAATACTAGCATCAACACTATTCACAAACCATAAATCATATGATATATGTGCATAGTCGTTTTCAGTATCCGTATCTAAGAAATATGAAAGGGTTAGATTGTTATATCCTACCTTTACAAATCCCTCTTCTACTGTATCGTAATCACCTTTGTCATAACGATACTGAATGAGACCCAACTGAACGTCTAAATTGTCCATGACATCTAAGTTATATCCTAGATATAGGTCTCTCTCTTGAGTTGCTTCGTCACCGAAGTCCACCTCACCTACCCATGCACCAACAAAGAATCCGTTAGAATCCAATTCGATACCTGCGTTTAATGATGATGCACCTGCCGATTGACTGACACCTCTCCACATATAGTCACTTGAATAACCAATGCTTCCATTTATATCTGCAAATGCAGACGTTGATAGGACAAATAGTCCTAATAGTATATTTTTCATAATATACCTCCTAACCATATATTATACAACAAATGAGTCTATCTGACTAGAGGGTTTTTGATGTCGTCAGCCCATAACCATTGCACGAATTTCTTTGTCTCTTCATCCAGTGTGAATTTAGGAATGACATAGGAACTCTTATGAATATGTTCTGCAACTTGTTCCGTTGACCCATCCGTTTTACTGAAATCACAGTATAGGTTTTCTGTGATGTGAACATTTGACTTACCCGTAATTTCATCTAAATGTAACACTCTAGTGTAAGGTGTACCATCTCTGTTTATCCAATCACTTTGCTGACGAAACAAACTCGTAGTTACAATTGCATGAAATTCACTGGGTGTCATACTTCCACCATATCTTGGTATCTTATCTCCCTTGTCTATTCCATGTTGCATCATAGTAGGTAGAAACCTAAGGCACGATACAAATCTCTCATAGGGATTACGAGTAATGGTGAAGACATCTATGTTGTTCTCTGTTATCCAATCATCCAGTGTTGGGAATACTTGAAATGCTTGGTCTAAGGTTAGATGTGCTAGTCCATCGACATTGAGTGAGTCGAGGGTTCTCTGATTGATAGGTAATACCTTAGACATTTGAGTACAGAAACAGTCGTAATCACCTGTATCCAATTGTTCGTATATGGAATTTCTCAGTCGACTTCCACCAGTCTTAGGTATATGCATGTAAAGACCGACCCATTCATCGGTCTTCATGTTCTTAATCCCGTACACTAGTCTGTTTCTTGTGGTGGGTTAAGTTCCTCCCAAGTGGCAAACCTATAGTTTCCTGCAACACTCCATCTTTCTCCATCACAATAGAATGGATATACTGAATGTTGTAACCATGCAGGGAAGACTAGGATGTCTCCTTCTACTGGTGTATGCATAAATCTTGATTGATTCATAAACATTGATTCACCATAGTGTAGCTCTATATTACCTGCAATACTAGGGTCGTCACCATGTGCATTATCATACGGGTTGTTGACAACATCTGTAGGGTCTACAGTGTTTTTGGTGTAGATAACATAAGAGAAATTACCTGTATGTTGGTGTCTTGGATTGAAATCTCTTGCTGATGCACAATTGCACCAAACTGCTTCAGATACTATATGCTGTTCTTCCATTCCCATGTTCTGTTGGTTAGTGAAGTTTACGATATGTTGTCTTATATGTCCTTCTAACTTATCAGATATCAAGTCCTGTAGAAAGAGTTGTTTCTCAACTCTACCTGCAAGTTGACCTTTTACATCTGTTGCATCATCCGATGCATTTAGGTTTGTGATATGTGTATTCAACTCATCTATAAATTCGTCATGTACTTTTCCGAGATATACAGTTGGCCCGAATGGTGAAAATGTTTCACCATTTATTGGTTGTGATTCCCAATCGGGAAAGTGTTGTATCTTTTTAGATGAGAGAGGTTTCATTCTCTTTCTCCACAAATACCACTCCACCTCTTCTGACAAGTTCGTTTTTAACCTTTTGTCTTAGTTTACCTTTACCTTTGACACCTTGTGTCTTATTGTATTCTGCAATAAGGTCTTCTATCTTCTCCATATGCATGTAGAAGTTCTTTGTCGTTTTCCTACCTGTTCCTCTTTCAACAGTGACTTGGGTTTTTGCATATTTGATAGGCATTATACAAACACCTGCACTAGTTCTAAAAACAGAATACCTGCAGTTAGTGATGTTAATATTTTAAGTATTGTTATTTGTTTTCTCATTTCTTTTTTCCATATAATGTTTATGACTGCATTCTACACCACAGAAAATGTATTGTTTGTCAGCAGAGTGGTATTTGACCTCTTGGATAATCACCTTCTCATTACAAACAGAACACCTTAGTGTAAAGAGTTCCATAAACTAACTTTTAATTTGAACCTTTTGGTATGATTTACCACTAGATTCCTGTATTTCTTCTTCGGGTTTATCTTCAAATGGACTATACCATAACTCTAAGACTAACCTTTCACCATCCATTATTGGTGGCATTCCGTAATTTCTTTGAGAGGGGTTATTGAATTGAATAACATCTCCCTCTTCCATTACAATTACGTTATTGTCAACGATTAGGTTTCCACCCTTGTAATCATTGCATAACTCGATGATTGCTATTCCCGTGAATACAGAATCATCATCTTCCTTTGACCAGTTTTGTGTTGACCCTTGTGGATATGATATTATTCTCCACTCATCAACCTTGTCAAAATCTTGTGTCGGATGGACAAATTCTCTGACCCAATCAACGACCTTTAGGAATACACCCGAATCATCACTTGACTGACATAGCAAAATTTCTCTATCTCCATCATGATATTTTAGAATTGAATTGGATTTACCTATTACTACTGGGAATACTCCCTTATCAGTATGTGTGACCTGTTCAACCTCTTCTTTATCAAATATGTCAAGAATGCCCTCAATTGTTGAAGGGTCTATAACGTCTCTTGTTATGTGTATTTCAAATGGATTCATAATTTTTCCTATGCTGGTTTTAGAAACTGGACTTGTGATATTCTCCAGTTTTCTTCTGAATATTTAGTGTAGTCGTCAATCCATGCACCGTGCAATCTATTGCCTGGAAATATAACACAAGTGTTAAACTCTGCAGGGATGATTCGTTCTACCTCAAAGGTTTCTTCTACTGGATACAGAACACCTAAGTGTTCTTCGTTGGTTATCCACTCACCTCTATAAACTGCAGTTCCACCACTCTGATGTTTATCCAAATATACAAGCATGTTAAGTGTTGATAAGTGGTCGGGGGTGTCAAAGGTAGAATCTATATGTGGATAGTGTTGCATCTTGGCATCAAACTCTGTTATGGTTTGGAAACAGTTGAACTCATGCAACTTTGTCCAGTCATAATTTCCTTTCCAATAGTATTGTCTGCATATGTTTTGTATTCTATCGAAGTCTGCAAAATACTTTCTTGTAGGATGTCCTATCTTATCTACAATTCTACAGTCATTGTATTCAATACCATTCTTTGATTGTCTTTCAGTGCTATATTTCCACATAGGGAACTGACGATTCATTACGAAGTCATGTATATCTTGTGGGTTCTCATAGAAATTACGAATAGTAATTGTTAGTCCATCAAACTCATGTTCTAGTTTTGGGTTGACTGCAAACAACTCATCGTATATAAATGTCTTATTCACCTGTTAGCACCTCTCCGTAATGTAGGTTTGTTCCAGTCATGTTATCTGTAATGGGTTCATTGTATTTGAAATTAAATGATATTGCAATTCTCTCATAGGTATCAACATCTCCATTAGTATGTGCTGGAACTTCATGTTGTAGATAGGAGGGCCATAGCAAAAATTCACCTGTCTGATTATGAAAGTGTACTTCTTGTTGATGTCCATCTGACCCAATGACTGTCATGTCGGGTCTCACTTGTTCTTGGGGATTCGATACTGCTCGTAAATTTGCAGTTGCAAGGAGACTTGGATTCAAAAATTTAATTGGTTGTTGGTTTCTCTCACATTGAACATAGTAAGTTCCACTGACATGACAATGTTCATGATTATGTGTTGGATGATGATGTGGTGAATTATAAACACTTATCCATGCAAATAAGTGTATATCATTTCTGCATATGTTTCTGACTTCTATGTTGTATTGTGATTCTATGTATGCAATGTAAGTATCTTTTGCAGTATTACTAAAATCAGTAAACCATGGCAATTGATGTGTCTCTTCTCTTAGGTCTTCGTCAAAGTAAGTGGTGTAGTTCCTTGCAGAGTCATTAGGATATCTTCTCCTAACTTCTGCAACTAATCTACGACAGTCCTCTGCAATAACACCATGTGGTAAGTCAAACTCACCTTTTAACATTGTAGTTGGGAATAGTTCCAACAACTCTGCTGTGGGTGCAGGAGACCATTTTGCCCTGTTGATATCAGTTATTGGTTTCACTTCTTTTTGACTTTAACACCGACTGCATCTTCATCATTGATGGTCACATTACGATAATAGATTACAACCTCACCAATTTGTTTGATGTATCTTTTTAACTCTTGCATGTCTTCTGCCATGACTTTATAATCACCAACAGTTGTTGCAACAAATAACACATCACCATTGTTTTGTGTTTTCATTTCATCCAAGAATCTATCAAGATATGTATAACCTTCTGGCCACTCGGGATTCTCTCTTTCCGATAACTCACATGTCTTAGGTCTTTTGAGTTGTTCTACACCTTCGTCATTAAACTTTGGTGGGTCAAACTTGATTGTCTTTCTACAAGGATTAACAATCTTTGCTTCTGATACTACAAACCATTTTGGTGCAGTCAATTCTACTGGTCGAGGTAAGTCGGGTTGTAAGATGTCTATCTTAACTGGTGTGCTGTTAATTTCAATACCTCTTGTAGGTATAAGTGAACAACTACTAATCAGTAGTGTCAGGCACAGTAAGCTTATAAAGTTCTTCTGTATCATTTTCCAATCCCTCCATTACTAATTCACTTGCATTGTTGAACCTCAATTCAATCATGCCTGGCTTCTTCAGTGCAAGTAAGTCTAAATTATGTCTAGAGAAAATTGCAAGATATTCTGCTTTCTCTGTTTCTGCTTGAGCTGCTTTACGAGTCATGTTTAACAAGGATTGACCCTGTTTCTCAAATGACTCCTTCATTGCAACCATTGTTCTTTTCTGTTCTTCTACTGCACCTTCAAGTTTCATATTGTTTGCAGTGAGTGTTTGATTTTCATTAAACAGATACCAAGAACTTAATCCAAGTACCAGTATAATTGCTATAAAAAATTGATTCATTATTTCTCCTCAATCTTGTAGTCCAGTCCACTGGATGAACGAATCTCTACCATCTTCTTGGTATCCCAATCTCTGAACTTTAAGTGTTTTTCCTTCTGAATTAGAAGTTTCTTTGCTGTATAAACTGACTTATACATGTTTCCCTGCAACCCTTGTTGACGGTAAACGGTTATCTCATACTCTTCTGAAAATATCCATCTCCAAAAAAGTATTAATTGTTCTTTCAATTTATTCATTGTAATATTCTCCCCATCCTGTACATATGTATTTAGTCTCATTCAAAGGTGGGTTTCCACGATGCATATGTGTGAATTGCCCAGGCCATATCAAAACAGTTCCCTTTCTTGGTTTAAATCTACAACTCTGATATAGAAATTCTGTTTCTCCACCTTCTTCGATGTCATTTAGATATAACATCCATGCAAGAACTCTATGTCTTGTCCGTGGGCCATCTGCCTCATAATGCCATTGATGAAACCCCTCAGATTTTTCGGTCTTCTGTATCTTTCCATCAAAACTAAAGACATCAACATCCTCTCTTAAACTATATGCATGTTTATATGCAGGGAAAAGGTCATTGTTAAGAATGTCAAAGAAGAATCCTTCTCTTTCTGCTCTTAATCTATTGTATTGGGGTCTTTGTGAAATTGCACCAAAGGTTGCAGCTCTATCAGATTTATCAATTGCAAGACCACCATCATATTCTCTTCTATGTGTAGTCCATCCACCCTCTTCATAATATTTGTAATTATCAAGAATATAATTGCAGATTCTATCAGATATTGCATCATGAAAGACACCGATATGGTCTCCCCTATTTTCGAATTTCATGTTAGTTTACTTTCTTAACTCCTTTAGTTGGTTAATGGTGTCTTCTGCACTAGTGTGTAAGATACCAATTCCACCGTGTTCTTCCCAAGCATCAAGGTTCTTCTGTCTGTCGTCAATGAGGACACTCCCCTTGATTGCAAACATACCTTTTTGACTACCAGTCATAGTACAAGTGACTACCACTGAAGGACTCACGTGTTCTCTTATCCATTCGTTCTTGTCGAACACTACCAACTCTCTGTTGATAACACCTGCAGCAGTTAGGATTTCCCAAGGAAGTCCTGTATGTCTTATATATGCAACTAAGTCATACATGTCTGGCATAGGTGGTAGGTTTCTGAACAGTCTCTTGTTAGTTAATTCTTCCTTCCTTTCGTCATAGTCGTTATGACCTTGGTCGGTATTAGGGAACTCTCTCCCTGTTAAAGTTTCAACACCAGTGTTGAAATCTGCCAATACTCCGTCCATATCAACGAAGATTCTTTTTATTTCTTTATTTTCCATACTGTTAGTATACTCTTTTTTGCATGGCATTGTCAAGTGTTTTTCATAGAAGTTTAATGAGTTGTTGTTCCATTTCACATCTTAAATTGTTTATATAAGTCCTATAATCACCATATGGGTCATGGTGGAAAGACTTTCTCAATTCACTGTATTCGGGATAAGATGAATAAGGATAGATTGCAAAAGTATCTGCACCATGTTTATGACAATGTTCTTGTGGTCTAACATAACCTGCTTTAGATTTGCCTCTGTACTTTACAGAGAATAACCTTGATTTCATTATCTTCCTTATCTTAGGATGATATCTATAGATAATAGGTATTCCTTTAAAACAAGATGATTCATAGGTTGGGGATTGGTAGTCACATATATTCATAATTTTCCTTTTCAATTTTTTATACTGTTAGTATACCTTTTTTGTGGTAGCATTGTCAAGTGTCTCTTTAAGTTTATTACCTGCAAATTCAACATAACTAGAGTCTATATCAATACCAATTGATTCAAATCCCAGTTCTTCTGCAACAATACAAGTTGTTCCAGTTCCTAAGTATGGTTCTAACAATACACCACTTTTTAATCCACTTACTTTAATGCATTTTTCAACTAGTTTTTTGGGAAATATCGCAGGGTGTTTACCTTTCATTGAGTCTTTACTGATTGACCCATGACCAACTGTTTCATAAGGTATGTGCCAAGAGTTTACAGTGGGTCTCCATGTTTTGCCAAATCTTTTGGCATTTTCTTCTGCCCATTGTGGATGATAACCAACACCACTGTCTTTTTGTGATATTTCAGTCTCACCTTTTTTTGTTAGATGAAACACATATTCCCATCCATTACATACATATTTTTTACTTTGTGATGTAGTTCCCTGTCCTCTGACATACCCATCTATTTCTATTCTTTTATTCCAAATAATAGTGTTTTGCACCTTCCAATCTAATTGTGATACAAGTTGATAACACCAAAGAGGATTCTTTCTTGAAGGTTGTATGTTTAAGAACACATGGCCATCATCTTTCATCTTAGTGAATACCATATTCCAAAAAGATGTTTGCCAGTCAAGGTAATCTATTTTTTTATCTTGATATAACCCATAATTTCTACCTATATTATAAGGTGGACTACTAACAACAATGTCAACAGATTGGTCTTTTAGTTCATTAATTATTGTAGTGGAATCACCACAATGTAAGGTTGTATTTCCTATAGTTTCGGTTTTACTCATTATTCATTCTATATGCAAGTGTTTCTGCTTCATTCTCATCTATGGATTCGTTGTTTATAACCTGTCTCACATGCACCATCTCATGTGCAAGTGTTATGTATCTCTCCTCATCGTACTTAACAAACATCTCCATATACATGTTTACCCTTGCATTATGTGGGTAATCTATGAATCCTTGTCGTTTATCGGGATGTGGTAGTCTGAATATATTCAGTGTGACTTTGGAATTTGATATTCCTAGTTGATTTGCAAAGTCTATTGCTTTGTCTCTCAATTTCACATTATTGCATAATATATTCATAGTCTATCTAATCATCAAAGTCCTCTAGTTCTTCAATGTTATCCTCATCCACTTCAGCACCACATAATGGACAATACTCCACATTATACTGATATGAATCCATCTCATGTTCTACATCAGATTGACTCTTACATGCATCACAATATAATTTAACTCTCATCTAGTTCTTTCTCCCCGACAACTTCTTTCCAAAGATTGTCAAATGATTTTGCTTTTCCATTCAGTTCAACAAACGGGACTTTACGGTCAACGTCTGCCTTTGCAAAGTCCACCCCTTGTATTTTATATCTAACACTATTTTCAATTATGTCCAGTGTTTCTAACATGGTTATGATTCTCCAGTCTTGAGCCCCTTGTTGGTCTTCGGGTAATAGATATGCAACAAACTCTCTCATTAGTCTTCCCAAACATTTCCGTGTTTTACGAACTCTGCAAGTTGGTCGTATCCACCAATAGCATTTCCATCCACTCTGATTTGTGGAAATGTTCGTGCAGTTGGAAATTCCTCAAAGAGTTCTTCTCTAGTGAAATCAGTATCCAACTGTTTATAAGTGTATTCTAGTCCTTCCTTTTCACATAAAGACTTTGCTTTATCACAAAATGGACATTGTGTTTTTCCAAATATTTCAATCATAATAAGTAATCACTCCTTTCTTTCTTTGCAGTATATATTGTTCCAGTCTTACGACCATAATATGGGTCTTTCTCAACACCTTTAGTTCCTTCGTCAAAGAAGAAAAAGGTTATCAATGACACTAGTGCCAACCAAATAATTGCTATTAATAATACTGCGTCCATTATAGTCCCTCTACGTATAAGTGTTTATGAGACATGGATTGGTATTCTTTACACTTATAACACTCATTACATGGTTGTAAATCATCTGTTGGATAACTACAACTTACCACAAGTGGTTTAATATTGTCGGGAATACTTTCCCACATCTTTTTCTTAGTCCATCCACTCAATGGTGGATACATTTTTTGGTCATGGTCAAGTCCATTCATTATTCTTCCAAAGAACTCAAATGCAATTTGAAATTCCCATGCCCTTGGTAGGAAGTGGTAATCACCTCCATCACCATATTCTAGTATTCCACTGTTAACTCCCCAGTAGAATTTTTTAACTTGTGGATACTTAAGTGCAGCAGTGCAACATGCAAGTATCCAATGTTTAGATGAATGAAAGTAATCCTCTGATTCACCAAAATATGGATTAGGTGAATAGACTGGATGTTCATGTATGATAAGGGGGGTCTTTAACATATCACATATCTCTACTACATTATGTCTTAACTTTTTTGCTTGTGATTGGGGATTGGGAAAAATACTATGCAATGCAACTACATTCTCGTTTCTTTCCTTTAACCAATTCAACAATGCGACAGATTCTACTCCACCACTAAACATAACAATACTTTCCATCTACAATTTAAAGTCCTCAAAGGTAGAATCATCTACATCTTGTTTGATACCACCAATGACATAAGACTCTATCTCTGTCTCTTGTGGTGCATTCTGAAGTCCTCTACTGTTGAACCAATGTTGTGTCCATGGTAAAGGGTTGTTTGTTGAAGAAATGTCATAGATAGGATTGAGTCCTATAGCACGAAGTCTTTTGTTTGCAATAAACTCAACATAGTTTCCTAGTAGTTGTGTTGATAATCCAATCATTGACCCGTGTTGGAATAGGAAGTCTGCCCAATCTTTCTCTTGTTTAACTGCATCTTCGTATAACTCATATACTTCCTTTTCACAATCTTTCATTACTTGATTCATTAACTTATCGTTCTCTTGGTTCTTATAGCACTTTAGTATGTGTTGTGATATTGCAAGATGTTGTGATTCGTCTCTTGCAATAAGAGATATAATCTTTGCACTTCCTTCCATCATCTTAAGTTCTCCGAATCCGAATGAACATGCAAAGGATACAAAGAATCTGATTCCTTCTAAGATGTTAACTGATATCAATGCAAGGTATAGTGCCTTATATAAATCGTAATCATCTACTTTAAGACCAAGTAATCTTCTACGACCAAGTGCAATAAACTCGTCATACTTTTCAGTGACCATTTCTGCACGTTTTACAATTGCTTCTTCGTCAAGTATAGTGTCAAAGATATCACTAGGGTCTGCATAGATATTCTTAATGATATGTGTATAACTTCTACTATGGATTGTCTCCATAAAATCCCAAGTAATAATACAAGACTCGAGTTCGGGAAGTGTCACAAACGGTAAAAATGCTATGGATGGAGCACGACCTTGAACCGAGTCTAGTAAAGTTTGATACCTCAAATTAGAGGTAAATATGTGTTTTTGTGCATCATTAAGATTCTGATAATCTGCTCTATCTTTCTGTAGAGATACCTCTTCGGGTCTCCAAAAGAATCCTAATTGCGTTTGGGTGAGTTTATCAAATATCGGATACTTGAACTCATCAAATCTTTGTGTGTTTAACTCCTCTCCAAAGAATATCTTATTCTTTGTGAAGTCAACTTTGTTCTTATTAAATACTGTCATTTATTCTTCTTAATTTCTGTCTTGGTTAAATAGGAATAGTTATTTAGATAATCTGATTTCTTTCCATACTTCCCATCTGACTCATCCCATCCATCCCAACGATTCATTGCTTTCTGAAACTGTTCACTTTTTTCACTTTCGGGTGCATATCTATTTGGTCTTCCATCATATGCAAATACAGTTGCATCTCTTTCGTCTGCACCTCTTCCTAGATATCCTATTGACGAGTCGGGAAATGCAGTAATATATCCTGCAGGATTTATAAAATGTAAAAACATATGATAACTATATTCACCTAAAAATTTGTCTCTCCAGTGAATTGCATTTGGCCCTTGATAAAGTAAAACATCTCCTACCTCTAATGAAATTGCAGTTCCAACCCTTTCTCTATGTGGTAATTGTTGTGAGATACTTCCTAAGTATTCTATATCTGCACCTATATCAACATAGTTTCTATCCTTCTGCACCCATATCTTCCATGGAGTACCATCATCAGATGCATAGTCTAAACATACAGTGCAAGATATTTCACATGATGGTCTATCAGTATGTGCTTTTAGATATGCACCTCTGTCATATTTTCTAGTGTATGAATATGTATCAACTAATTTGATATCAAAAACATTATCTAAATTATCTCTCATCCACCTATGCAGAGCAACTGCAGGTGGAAAGTTATATGCACCAACTGATTTATTTAAAGTTTCTGCGGGTGAATCATGAATGATGTCGTCTTCTCTATAAAAGAAATGTTCATTGTGACTTGGGTCTCTTTCTGATACTTTCCATGCATCCAGTGTCATGTTAATAATATCTTTAGGGATAAAGTTCCTCAATACCACATACCCATCTTCTAGAAACTTCATTGTAATAGGTGATATCTTGCCTGACATCTTTTCCATCTCATCTTCATACTGAATTTTTTCAGTTCTATCTTTAAATGGCACAGGCATCACAATCCTCCTCATCATTTGGTGAATCCATCATTGGTGGAACATAATCATTCATTGCAGAGTTTTCATCTTTAACAACATCTTCTGTTTTACCATCCATAGTGTTTTGGTAATAACTTGTCTTCCAACCATATTTGTAAGTGTTCAATAAGTCTTTTGCCATGATTGATACTGGAACTTCTCCGTTATCATAGTTCTCGGGATTGTATGACCAGTTTCCACTGATTGCTTGGTCAAAGAACTTCTGCATCACTGCAACAATTTTGATATATCCATCATTGTCTTCCATGTCCCATAGTAATGTATAAGAGTTTTTTAATATAGAATATTGTGGAACTACCTGTTTAAGTGTTCCTTTTTTACTCTTCTTAACACTAAGGTAGTCTCTTGGTGGTTCTATTCCATTTGTTGCATTAGAGACGACTGAGGAGCTCTCTGACGGCATTTGTGCAGTCAATGTAGAGTGTCTTAGACCATGCACTTGGATACATGTTCTTAGTTTATCCCAGTCACATTTTAATTCATTTGGAACAATTGTATCAACATCCTTCTTATAAGTATCAATAGGTAAGATGCCTTGTGAGTACTTAGTTCTATTAAAGTAATCACATGCACCTTTTTCTGATGCAATTTGATTAGATGATTTTAATAACTCATACTGAAACTTTTCTGTTAGGTCGTGTACCAGTTTATGTGCTTCGGGGTCATTATACTTAACCTTGTTCTTTGCAAGGAAATGTGCAAGACCAATGTATCCTATTCCCAATGACCTACGTGCAAGTGTTGACCTCTTTGCTGCTTCTACTGGATACTCTTGAAAATCAATTAGTTCCTCTAATCCTCTGACTGCAAGGTCACATAGATTACTCAACTCTTCCATCTTAATAATACCTATATTGATTGCAGATAGAATACACAATGCAATCTCCCCTTCTCCATCAATATGGTCAATTGGGTCTGTTGGTAATGTTATCTCTTGACACAGATTACTCATGTTGACCTTATCTAAGAATGAACTATGACTGTTAGAGTGGTCTATATTCATAATATAGATTCTTCCTGTCTCTGCTCTTTCCTTTAGAATATCAGTGAACAATTCTCTTGCACTTACTTTAGTCTTAGGTATAGAAGTTGCACGTTCATATTTCTCATAGAGTTCATCAAACTCGGGTGTTCCAAATGCTTCATATAATCCTTTAACATCATGTGGACTGAACAATGTAATCTCTTCGTTTGCAAGAAATCTCTTATAGAATAGTTCAGATAACTGAATAGAATAATCCAATTTTCTAACTCTATTGTCTTCTGTTCCTTTGTTGTTCTTCAGAACTATAATGTCTTCTATCTCTTGATGCCAGATAGGGAAATGAACTGTTGCACTTCCTCCCCTTACTCCGTTTTGAGTACAACACCTAACAGTGGTCTCAAACTTTTTAAGGAATGGGATAACACCAGTGTGTTGAACTTCTCCTCCTCTAATCTTAGAACCTAGTCCTCTAATACGTCCTGCATTGATTCCAATACCTGCTCTTTGAGCAACATATCTTCCGATTGCCATGTCTGAACTAAAAATAGAATCTAAAGAATCATTTGAATCGACAAGAACACATGATGCAAATTGTCTTAATGGTGTTCTGACTCCTGCCATGATTGGTGTTGGGATATTGATTTTGAATGTAGAGATAGCATCATAATATCTTTTAACATAGTCTAATCGATTATCTTTATCATAGTTTCTGAATAGAGTCATTGCAATTAACATATACATAAATTGTGGTGTCTCAAACACCTCTCCATTACTTCTATCTTGAACCAAATACTTATCTACGATTTGTTGTAGACCTGCATATGTAAAGTCTAAGTCTCTGTTATGTCTAATATATCTGTTGCATTGCTCTATCTCATCTTTACTATAGATGGTTAGAATACTAGAATCATAAACATTTCTATCAATATTTTTTTCTATGATATCATAAAGTGGTGGATAGATAGTCGAGTCTTTCCATTTAGTGTTGAACACTTGTTTCTGTATTCCAAACAATAATAGTCTTGCTGCAACGAATTGATAATTAGGATTTTCTAATGATATCAAATCACTTGCAGATTTGACTAGAATCTTTTGGATATCTATTGTAGTAATACCATCATAGAATTGTAATCCACTATTCATCTCTACTAATGATTCAGATACACCTGTAATACCTTTACATGCTTTCTCTACCATTCTATGAATCTTATCTAAGTTTATCTCTACTTTAGAACCGTCTGATTTAATTACTTGTATTGTTGTTTGACTCATATCTTTTTATATTCCTGTAGCTTTAACTTTGCACTAAGACCCGTGAACGTGCATTCATCTATTATACTTTTTATTTCCTCTTCTGTCAATCCATTAAGAACCATTTCATTGATATCTTTGTAAGCATCAACTCTTCTATCGTTCCATACACATACTGAATACCCAAGGTCAATTACCTCGTCTATCTTTTTTAGTATTTCTTTGTTTCTTGGTTCATTATCAAATATGAGTACTGCTTTATCTTTTATTGACTCATCAATTTTTTTGAAATCACTACCTGCAACTGCAATTGAGTTGGGTAGGAATAAACTATCTATGGGCCCTTCAGTCACATAAATTGTTTTAGTTCTATCCACTTTATTAAAATTAAAGATGAGTGGCAAATCATCTCTGAATCTCATAGTTAAGTATCTAAGTGGTGAGTCATTGATTGCTCTTCCACTGATTCCTATGAGTTCACCATCCTCACTGAAGAATGGTAATATGATTCTTGGGTCGTTTCCAAGAACTCGGTCTTTGTATTTAGAAGATAACATGCTTAAAGATTGTGGGTGTTCTGTATACCATAAATCTTTGAAATGTACTTCGGGAATCATTCTATCTTCTAGATATTTCTTTGCAACTGCAACTTCGTTGCACGGTTTCATTAGAAATTTTAGGTTTTCAACAGTCATAATATCTTTTGTATTTATCTCTGTTTTGGGTATAAATTTGAAGGTGTTTGCAGATGGCATCTTATGTCCACTTGCATGATTCTTAGGTTTACGACCACTTTCCTTCAACCACTCTTTTACGTACTCTTTATGAATAACTGGAAAGTGGTCTTTGATAAAGTTTACTGATGATGTAGATTTACCACAATTATGACATTTGTAGATATAACTCTGCTCGACTGCAAAGTGGTATCCACGTGCTTTATAAGTGTTTTTTGATGAGTCTCCACAATAGAGACAACGGTGATTAAGGGTGGTATCTCCCTTCCATTTTGCCATATCCAACGAGGATACGACCATACTCAAGTATTTTCGTTCTAACCATAACATTAGTACCATTATACATGATACTAATGTTATTTACAAGGTGTTTTTTACTTATACTTGTGAGTCAATTATTGCTTGAACAGCATCTAATGCATTTTGATGGTCTACCATTGATGCATCATAATTAACCTTTGCACCGTGGTCGTCTGCAAGGGTATCATAATCATCAGGTCTAGTTGGTGGATTATCGGTTAGATGTTGTTTAATTTCTGCTGGTGTTAAAGTACTTGTTAGTTCTTCTCCTGACATTTTATTCTCCTAAATTTAGATTTGGTGTTAACCATTTATTTATCTGTTTTAATTGTTTGTACTCTCTTTTTTGGTACTTGTAGAACATATCTTTGTTCGATTACTGGTGGTTTTTTCTCCTCAATAATCTCTTTCTGCTTTGTCATCATTGCAAGTGATGACACTAGTAATAACACTGCAAGTGGGTCAAACACAAAGATTAACATGAAAATGACCCATCTAACTGCGTTGTCAAGGTACTTGACACTGTCCTCTTGTCCGTATATTATCTCTGCAATATACTTGATTGGGCCAACTTCTCGTTCTAAGTTAAGTATGACCTGTTCTGAATCAAACTTTTCTAACTTCAATACATCTATTGTATCATAAGATTGGTCAATCAACAAGTTAAATTCATCAGTTTTTTTAATCAAGTCATCTACATCCCCAGTTGATGACTGTTGTAAACTCTTAATTTCGTTGTTTGCAGTGTCAATAGTGTCTTGTGCATTTTGTCTATACTTGTCTATGTTACTCTGTTGTTCTGCAATGTCATCTCTTATCTGTTCTCTCTGACTCTTTTGTTGTTCAAATAGTGTATTTGCTTGTGCAACATAGTCTATGGTTTCTGTCTCTGCACCTTGAAACACTCCACCCTCATCAGTAGTGATGACCTCGACTCCCTTGTTCCTTAGTTCGTTGACTGCAGTGTCAAGTGTTGTAAGTTGACCTCTAAGACTCTCTATCTGACCCTTTGCATAGTCTATGTCCCCTTGTACCCTATCCCATGCACCATCTCTTATCTCTTCCTGTTGTTCTATAGATGCACTGACATCTATCTTAGAACCACCCAGTGATTCAATCCTACTCTCATAGGTTGATATCTTATTCTGTTCTCTGACTATCTGATTATCAATACGAGTCACTACCGATTGTGCTTGTGCAGTATCACCTGTTTGTTCTGAATGTGCTTTGGATAAGTAACCGAAAATGCCTAACGAGGTAATCAACATTAACACTATAACACTAAACACTAGGTAGTACTTAAAGTAGTTAAGTCTCTCCCAAAACAAATGTAGATAGGCTGCACTGACAATCTTACCGAACTCTAATGCACCTGCCATGATAACGATACCCATAAATGCACCTGCAAATATAGTTGCAAGTCCTAATACAGAAAAGTATGCAGCAATCGATGCGATTCCTATAGACGTAACTAATGCCAAGTAATTCAAATATTTCATAATGTTAAAATCGTTTTAATAACGGGTCATTCTTTTTTTTCTTTTTTCTTATATGTCCAACTGAAGTATCTGTTGCAGTTGATACACCTGTTGCATTCATAGGTGCATCTTCAGTTAATTTATCTGTCTTAAAAAACTCTACAAGTTTATCTGCAATCTCATATGCAACAAACTTATCTGAAGGATAATGTACTCCTGCATTTATTCGTCCCTCTGCACTCATGTCAGCTGCTTTGAGAAGGTGTTTCTTTTGTGCAGGATACTTCTCTCCGTAATAATGTGCAACCATTCGTGCTTGTAGGGCATGGTTAGATGGATATGAAGGAGAACCCGTTGTCTCATACTTCTCATAAGTATACTTATCCATCCCCAGTGCTTCTGCAAGTTGATGTGGTCTAGGTCTATTAAATTTGTTTTTATAATACCTACCAATATGTTTAGCAGCATCTGTAATCTTTTCTATGTCTTTTACATCATACTCTAAGTCCTGTCCATCCAAAAATTCTTTGATGTAATATGTGGTGGATTCATTAGTGTTTATATAAACCCTTTTGTCGAAATCTGATAACATCTCTCGTCTATCAATTATCTCGTTAAGTTCTGATACAGATTGTCTTGAACTATTCTTAGGTGGTAAAGGGACTTCCATGTCCATCCATCCGTCATCAAAAAGTTTTTCAGAAGCCTTCTTATTAAATTGTTTAGGTGGAGTCTTTGAGTATATCAAAGAATCGACATTAAGTACTGCTTCAATAAACATCATCTGCAGTCACCAATACTCTGTCTTCTCCAATGAACCCAATATAACATGTTATTCCAAACACCTTACTATGTTCTTGTAAGATAGACACTTGTGTTTTTTCGGGATAGATAGTGTCATTCTGTTCTTTTAATTGTCTTTTCAAACGATAGGTATGATTGACTTCAATATCTCCCACTTCCATTGCTTCTGTTAACATCTCTGTTATTAGTAAGTCTTCATTTTTTAAGTGATGGTAGAACTTCTCACATAGTTCTTCCATTTGATTTTCTTTTAATTGAGTGTGTTCTTTGAGTAAAAGAAGTGCAACAGCATATGATGCAAATGCAGTTTTACCGAATGGAATTTTGTTAATGATTCTTTTAAGATTAAAGACTAACCTATGAAGTAAATCAAATGAATCTTTCTCTTCTGCAGTTTCAACTGATTTGTCTTTGATACGATTTCCATTCCTATCAATGATTCCGAGTTTAAATGCTTTGAAGTTTTCCCACTTTGTAGTAAGGAGTTTAAGGATTCTAAAAACTATTAATGTGTCTACTATTCTTGGCATACAACTATTTAGGTGTTTTAAAAACTAATCTGGCGGAAGATGAAGGATTCGAACCTTCGATACCGATAAAGGTATGCTGGTTTTCAAGACCAGTGCATTCAACCACTCTGCCAATCTTCCGAAAACGTGGTGGAGTTAGAGGGAATCGAACCCACGACCTACTGATTGCAAACCAGTCGCTCTCCCTACTGAGCTATAACCCCACGGTTAAAATGGTGCTGATTGTCGGAATCGAACTGACGACCTACTGATTACAAATCAGTTGCTCTACCTACTGAGCTAAACCAGCTTTTTATAATTCTCTTAGTCTCCTTGCAAGTGCATCATCAACGGGAATCTCTATTTCAAAATTCTCCTCAACATATCCTAAGTATAACAACATAGTCTTTATTGATGCCCAATATTTATCGTCTTTAATCTTAAATCTCAACATTCTCATAGATGCATCGTATCCGAATACATTGAATATGGTGATGGTGTGATTTAACATAAGACGTTCTCTCATTTCTCCACTCTCATGGTATCTATGAAGTAATCGTTTTAAGTATCGGAATCTACGAAGGTCTTCTTGGAAGTCCTCAACACTTTCACATTGAGGGTCATCATAATGATGCAATGCATATGCATTGAAATTTTTTGCTGTGATTTTATCAAATAAGCCCATAATGTATTAAGATGTTGTTAAGTCCACCATATATTTAGTGGACTCAACGGAAAGGTTTTAAACTAAAGAACCGTAAACTTTGAAACTACCTGTTTCTAATTTCTCTACTTTTAATGAAAGTGTATAACCTTCTGCATTTGTCTCAAACTCATCAAATGGTGTATCAACTGACTTACCGAAAGCATCCATTCTTTTGTAAGAAACAGAATGATTACCACTTGTAGTAAAGTCGACATCTTCATCCATAGTTTCTTTGAACAGACCTAACTGATTAAGTTTTGCATCCATTTGATTGACTGCAGCTTCTACAGTCATGTATTCTGATGATGCAGTATGTCCTAAGATTGCATTAATCTTTGCTTTTACTGATTCATCAGAAAGGTCATACGGTGCATGTTCAGATGATAATCCTGAGTTTTCATTCAGGAAGTTTTTAAATGTTTTCATAGTATTATCCTATTATTGCAACATTAACTAATAGTAATGTTTGCATATGTACCTGTTCCAGTAGCACCCAATCTGTCACCAGTGGCAAATGCCTTATCTGATACAGTAGAAGTTCCATTATCAACGATAGTTCCTGTTATAGAACCAGCACCGATTGATAAATCTTCTGCTTGAGATGGGACTGTAAATGTGAACTCACCATTGTTAACACCAGTTTGTGCAGCTGCAGTTGCAGTGATTGAACCAGTGACTGAACCAGTGACAACTAATGTTGCACCGTTAGTGATATCTACATTTTCATTCCAGTTAACAACAACAGTTGCAGTGTCACCTTGGTTATATGATGCAGCCTTGAACCATACTCCAGTGATTGTTGCCTCTGCAATTGCAGTTGCAAGGTTAGTAGCAGAACCTACTGCAACAAGAATCTCTTCCAAGTTTCTTGAACCAACAGTTTTCTTTAGTACCCAACCTTCTGCCTTTGCAACAGTGTTGTTCTTATCTTCCTGTTTTAGGTATTTTGGTTTTGACTCTGTTCCGTCTGTAATTCCCCATAATGCCATTTTTCTTCTCCTATTTAGAAACTCTTAATATTGTATCAAAAGTCTTTTTAAAAGACTTAGTGTCTTTTTGTAATAACTGTATGTATTTAGTTCTTAATGCTGGTTTAACCTTCATTAATGTGTTATAAACTTTTGCAGCGTCATCTGCTTTAACTTTACTCTTCTTGTTGTCGTCTGTTGAGACTTCACCATCTTTAGTTAAATCTCTAAAGTTTCCTAACTGAACTAATATGTTCTTATCTGCCCATGATTGAGTACCACTTGCACCCTTCATCTCTAGAGCATTTAATGCATTCTGCATCACTTCGTCTTCTGATGCTTCTGAATACTTACCACCTGCCATAGTAGAGATTTTCTCTAACTTTGCACGAAGGTCTTTTTCATTCTTTGACTGTTGGACTGCACGTGCAATCTTCTTATTACCTGCATCTGACATCATTCCAAAATCACCGATTTTCTCCATGATTTTGTTAATCTCTTTTGCAGCAGTTTTAGAGTATCCTAGTTTTTTTATCTTTTCTCTAAAAATTTTAAGTCTGGCATCCATTCTGTCCATGCCTATTACTCTCCAAATATTGCGTATGACATAATCTCATCTTGCATCAATATTGCTGCAAGGTCTTCTCTGAATGCAGTATCACCTTGAAAGTCTTTAGCAAGAGATTTTTGTTGTCTATCTGTCATAACAATATTTTCTTCATATGACATAAACTCAAAACCTGCTTTCATATTCTTCATGATAGCAGTACCAGTTTTTTGAGACTCTTTAAATGCCTTTTCATCTAACATTAATCCTTTAATGTCTGCCATTATTTTGTTTTGCATAGGTGACTTGTATCTGAATGGTTTCATTTCACCATGTTTAGCAGTAAGAGCATCTACTTGTTTGTAGTAATCTCTACTTGATTCTCCAAGTAGATTTTGTCTGACTGATTCTATTAAGTTTCTCATGTTAATTACTTAATTTTAACAAACTTTTTAGATGGAGTTGCACCTTCGTCAACTTCTTTATCGTCTTCCTTCTCTTTCTTTTTGTCTATTGCTTTTTTCAATGCAGGTGGAAGTTCTCCTTCTTTCACAGATTCTTTCTTACCATCTTCACCTTTCTCATCTGATGAATTGTAATTTTTATCTATGTAATCAAAAAACTCTTTCTTCTTTGCATCATCAAGTTCTGCTGGTGATGTGACACCAAACTTCTTTAATGCACTGTCAAAGAACTTTTTATATTCTGCAGAGTTCTCTACAACTTTTCTAGATGCTTCTAATAAAGAATCTGTTAAACCTAATTTATGTCCTGTAAAACTCATTGTTGTAATTCTCCTTTATCGAAATAATCAAATAATTTTTCTTTGTTATCTTCGTTTAGTTCCATAGACTTTGCAAGTCTACCTAACATATTTTTTTCTGTAAGTTTCTCAATAGATTTTTCTACTGAAAGTTTTTCCTCTTTAACTTCATCTTCAAGAGGTTTAACACCTGCATCTTTAAACATTTTCATTAATGCATTGTTTGTTGCAAGTTTAATTTTTGAGTCTTTACCTAGTGCCTTTACAGTTTTCATAAACCCATCAGGATTTTGTTTCTGCATTGCTTGAACTACTTTAACACCAGTCATGTTTAACATTTTTGCAACACCATAACCTGCATCTTTATCACCTTTTAGGTTGAATAATTGGTCAATCATTCCACCAGCAGATGCTTCTAGAATTACTCCCTCTTCAACTACTTCTTCTGTAGTTTCAAGAAGACGAAGTTCTGACTCAATTTCCTCGTTGATAATTTCGTCTGCAGTTTTTTCTAAAGACCCTTCTTTTCTTGGAATGTGTCCACGAACTTCTGCAAGTTTCTGTTGCCAATTTTCTGATTTGTAACTCATGTTATTATTTATGTAATTTGTATCCTAACCACTAACTTATCTTCACCCTTTATTAACCTATGGTAGGTCATTTTGGGGATGTAATGGTCTTCTCCAATATTTAATTCTAAAGGAAGTTCATCATCATGTTGCAACTTCCAACCCCTTCCTGATAATACATGAACTTGACGGGATTCTCTATCCCTATGCCAAACTAGTTCATCACTACCTACGGACTCGTCAAAAGTTCTTATAACAAACTTTGTTCCTGTTCCGTGTTGTTCTATAATTTCTTCGTATGGTTTAGTCATCACCTTCATAGTAGTTATCTGACCTCTGTCGGTATCCATAAAAACTACCTTCTTTAGGTTCGGGTTTTATGTCAAATATGCCCTGAACCCAGTTATCTGCAACATCTTCTGCATATGATTCTGAGTGATTATGTACTGCTCTAGTCTCTATTAATTTGTCACCAGTGAATAGGTCTACTTCCCATCCCTGTTCGGTCTTAAAAACCTCTGCATACTTACCATCTTTTGCATAAGTGTGATATAATTCTTTCATAATATAATCTCCAATACAAGTATTTAGTCTACCAAAAAAACGACCCACCACCACTCAATCCGAGTTGTTTTGCATAATATGGTAATCTACATGCCCAATACCCTGCTTTTGTTTTGTCATTTTTAGTATCACACTGATGTCTTGCAACAAATGATTTTCGTGCTTCAGGGTTGTCTAACTTGACTTTGAGACCTGTTGTGTCTCCCCATGATACCTTTTTGATTTTATCCCCGTCTTTAACATAGACATAGTATTTTTTACTACCACCTACTTTTGGTTTGTTGAGTTCGGGTTGTTTTTCTTCCTTTTCTTCTTCTATCATCGGACAATCGAGAGGGACTAGATTGCCCTCGTATACTTCGAATTGACCTAAGTCTGTTTCTATGATTTGTTTGTCAACTTCTGTGAGTGTGTACCTGTCTTCACTTAGTCTTTTACGTGCTTCTTCTATGACTTTGAAATACATCATAGAACCTAATCTAAACGGATTGTCGGTTAGGTTAGTTCCATTCTCTTGTAGTGTATCAAGTGTCTCGTTGATTGCGAGTTCATGAAATGTTTTCATTCACTAATCTCTGTCCATGTCTATGACACCATCGTAATGACCTCTTTCGATACCACCCATGTAATTATATAATTCTCTTTCTGCATCTCTTAGATTTTCCCAAACTTTATTTGGGTTTCCACCTGTAGTTCCACCACCTGTTTCAGCAGTGTATTGCATATTATCTTGCATCTTTGCAACTTTATGAATTGCTTTAATCATATCCTTACAACTTTTGATTTCTTTCTTTCTGTCGAACTCTTTACCTTCAAACTTAGTTTTCTTGTACATAGGTATTAGACCTTCGTCCAAGTCTTTGCCTGCATTATGTTCTTTGATTACTTGTACTAAACTTTTATATGACATATTACTTCTCGTCAAAGTGTTTGATTGTTGAAGGGTCTCCGTATGAGGATTTACCTCTTGCAACTGAATCAAAATCTCTCAATTGTTTCTTAGTACCAGTCATAGTTACATGAGTATCACTACCCTGTTTTTTAAATGATACTTTTAACTTCATCATCTTTGCAGATGTATTGAATTTATCCATTTCAGGTTTTTGTATACCTTTAACTTTATAAACAATCGTCTCTTCTTGCAAGTTCTCTTCCCATACATTTCTATATGTGTTCATAACAGATTCGTTCTTTTCTTTCTGTTTCTTAGAGATTGCAATTGCAGCTTGTTGAGCTCTTGATTCTGCTTCTGATACAGTTTCTTCTTTGATTGGTTCTGCATAACCACCACCATGGTCTTCTGCAGTCTTTAGTGTTGATAACTGTTTGTATAATGGTGCAAGGTCATGATTTGGGTCTTTAGTAAACTTTGCATAGATACTTAGTTTATATGCACTTGAACCTTCTTGAGGTGTTCCAAATACTTTGTTTCTTGGGTGGTCTTTGATATCTAATTTATGTTTCTTAGAATAATCCATGACCATTTTCTTTGCCTTTTCAAAGTCTTTCTCTTCTCCATTTCCTCTGAATTGGATATACATGTCTATTACTCTTTCACTACCTTTTGGTAGGTAAGGTTTAAATTTTTCTGATACAGTTCCTTCTGATATTTTTTCAACTGCAGACATAAACTTCTTAAGTTTATTTGAATCACCTGAAACAACAACTCCGTCTTTACCTGACCAAGAAATTTTAGTTTTCTTTGATTTTAGTCCGTGTTTACCTGCCATCTTGACGACAAGATTTGATTGAACTGCATCATCAGTATGGATTACCATTTCTGCACTTTCTTGTACGTTGTCACCCATTTTTTGTAAGAATTTTTTTGCTTTGACTCTGTCATGGTAAACAAAAGTATGCATCTTACCAGTCTTGTCATCTTTGACTGTATAACCTTTTGAGTCTTTCTTTACGATTTTACCCATGTACTTTGTACCAGTTTTATCGTAATAGTCCAATTCTAAACCTACTCTTGCCTCTTTCTTACCTTCAGTTCCCATTCCATGTCTTGCGGCAATTCTGTAGTTTTCGTCTAGGTCTTCTTTGAATGCAACATTGATTTTAGTGAAATGACTTTCGTTTGCTAATCTTAATGCATTTGCAACATTCTTATTTTTTGATAACCCTCTTTTAATTTTTTCGATTCTTTTAACAGCACCTGTCATATTACCACCCATTGAGGTTGCAATATCTATCGCTTTTTGAATCATTGCAGACTGAGATACTTCATCTAAGTCTTCGTCAATAATATCCATTATGAAGTCTTCTGCATCATCTTTATGAGATACTTCACCTGTTTGTGACGCCCATGTTAATAATTCGTCTTCTACTCTTTTAGGTAATTCTGCATTGTTGTTTCTCAAAGCATCAATTGCACGTCTATGTTTTGTGATAAGTTTTTTCCATTCCTTATCTCTTGGGAACATTTTGATTACTTTTTTGTAATCTTCCTCTAACTCTGCTATGACTTCTTCTTTATTGAGAATCTTTTGAGTGTTTACTTTACCAATAAGTTGTAAGATAGTGTCTCTTGATTTAAGAACTGCTTCGTAATCTTTATTGTATTTTGTGTTCGTAAGTTCTTTGTCACCCATACGTGCAATCTTCTGATAACCTTTTAGAACTGCCTGCATTTCTTTAGATAGTTTCTTTAATGCATCAACTTCTTGTTGTTTAATTTCTGATAGATTCTCTTCTTTGATTTCCGTCACTTCAAACTCTTCGTTGTAAGGAAACCCTTTTAGAGGATTGTCGAATACTTGTGTGAAGTGTTTCTTCTTCTCTTCTTTCTTCTTCTCATTCTGAAGTCGAAGACCTTCCACATATTCTTCTACCTTCTGGCCAGGCGTGTCATGTTGATATGCGAGTACAATTTCAGGTGTTCCCTGTTCCCATACTCCGTTGTTAAATTTATTTCCTTTTGCCATTTGGTAAACACCCCTTTTCCTTTAGTTTGTCCCTCATTCGAGGTTCTTTTCTGTTGTAATTTTGGGAAACAATACTTAGATTAGATTTGTCGTTATTCATAGGATTGTTATCCTTATGATGTACATCTTTATCTGCAGTAAGTTTCTTACTATTCTTTAAACTTCTTCGTGCTTCATTTCTCTTTGCACGTCTTTTAATTTGTTCGGGGTCTGAGTGGTAGTTCTCATACTCCTTTTTGTAGTCTCTGTCTTCTTCTACTTCAGACTCTTCGTTCTTATTCTTATTCTTTGCATCATAGTCTTTGATAGACTTTCTTGCAGACTTCATCATTGCTTTTTGATGTGCCTTTTGTTGAGACTGGTTTCTCTTTCTCATTACATCTGAATGTCGTTCTTCCAGTTCTTCACCCATTACTATAGATGATAACTGTTGAACAAGGTTCATTAAAACAGATGAAGGTAATGCCATTAACATCTCTGTTTGTTTTTTAGAGATACCTTTAACACTCTTTAGTGCTTTTTTAACGTCAACCCCTTCTTCTAACTCTTCACCAAACTTAAGGAAGAGTTTATGTTTCTCTTGTCCTTTGTCGGTGACTTTATGTCCAACCATTGCACCCAGTGTATTTATGATTGCAACTCCTTTTTCTTGATTCCTTTCAAAATCTTTTTCAATTTTACTTTTAATTTTCTTAAAAATAACATCTACAACATCTCTGTAGTTGGATACATATTTACCCTCTTCTACTGATTCGTTGGAAAGTCTGTCTCGTTCTGACTCTCCTTCCTTTTCTTTTGAAAGTTTTTCGTTATCTCTTTCATGTCTCAACTTAAGTGCTTCAAGTTCTTTCTCTTGTTTCTCTTTAAGTGCTTCCATCTCTTCGACTTGTTTTGCTTTCAATTCTGCTTGTTTAACTGCAACATTTTCATTGACTGTTTCTTCAGGAACACAATTTGGAACTTCTTTGTTCCCCTTCTTCTTCATTCCTACTTGTTTGTATCCTGCCCAACATGCCTCTTCCATCTCGTTCCATTCACTAACTTGTTTTGCAAGGTCTTTATCTGCACCACCCCATGTTCCTTTACCTTTAGTGATAAATGAATTAACTCTTGCCATTGCCCATTGAGGTGCAGTTGCGCCAGGTCTATGACCAGTCTTATATGCAGCCAATCCTCTATCGTAAACTTTCTTTAAGATAGATTTAGAGATACCCGATTTCTTTGCTTTTGCATCGAGTCCTTTATCTTCATTAAACATTCTATCAAATTTCATAGTGTGTTTAGATTTTTTAGTCTCTGCAGATGCATCGCCAGGTGCAGGGCCACTCTTTTTTGCTTTGAAGTGTGCATCTCTTTTATCTTTTGTAGACTTAGACATATCTCCTGCATAGTATTTTGCAGGTTGAGTACCATCTTTATCCTTAACATCTTTGTCTTGGGATACTTT
>Ga0075480_10000081_pt1 | contig 43409 bp, 53 predicted proteins | sample DEB08_DNA_7_FD_81590 | JGI IMG/M metagenome (GOLD analysis project Ga0075480, IMG submission 81590) | Aqueous microbial communities from the Delaware River and Bay under freshwater to marine salinity gradient to study organic matter... | ecosystem: Environmental > Aquatic > Marine > Coastal ... | reverse complement strand
GGTCACATTGTTCTTCTTGTTGGGTACAACTTGGTTGTTAGGGGTCACATTGTTCTTACGGTTGGGAACGGGTTCATTCTTCTTATTGGGTACAACTTGGTTATTAGGGGTCACATTGTTCTTACGGTTGGGAACTGGTTCATTCTTCTTATTGGGTACAACTTGGTTGTTAGGGGTCACATTGTTCTTCTTATTGGGTACAACTTGGTTGTTAGGGGTCACAATGTTCTTACGGTTGGGAACGGGTTCATTCTTCTTGTTGGGTACAACTTGGTTGTTGGGGGTCACAACATTTTTCTTGTTGGGTACAGTTCGGTTCTTACGGTTGGGTACGGGTTCATTCTTCTTATTGGGTACAACTTGGTTGTTGGGTTCGGGTTTGATTCCCACATTCTTCGTTTTTGGTTTAGAACCACCAAAGAAACCACCAAAGAATAATGTTTTCTTGTTGGGTACAGTTCGGTTCTTACGGTTGGGTACGGGTTCATTCTTCTTGTTAGGAAAAACTCTCGTGTTGGGTTCGGGTTTGATTCCCACATTCTTCGTTTTTGGTTTAGAACCACCAAAGAAACCACCAAAGAATGATGTTTTCTTATTGGGTACGACTTTGTTGTTCCCAACCCCACGATTTACCGTTTTAGGTGCAAGATTCCCACCCCCTTGGTTTACTATTTTAGGTGCAGCGGCTACATTTCCTCCCAAAAACTTGGGTTTACTTCCCTTCATAAACATGCTTCCCTTTGGAAACGAAATACGGGAACTAGGTTGAGAATTAGTAGACGTCTGTGCAAAACTTGGTGGTTTGAACTTTATCGTCTTAGGAAACCCATTGTTCATCCTGTTTGGTTCGTTCTTGACGCCCACATTATTGAACCTGTTTGGTTCGTTCTTGACGCCCACATTATTGAATCTATTTGGTTCGTTCGTGGGACCCCCATTGTTCAACCTGTTTGGTTCGTTCGTGGGACCCCCATTGTTCAACCTGTTTGGTTCGTTCGTGGGACCCCCATTGTTCAACCTGTTTGGTTCGTTCGTGGGACCCCCATTGTTCAACCTGTTTGGTTCGTTCAAGAGTCCCACAGTATCCTTGGGTGTAACACCCTTTTTGGTAAGAATTCTCTTCCGAGAAAACTTTACAGGTTCGTGAACGTTCATTCCACTGAGACGCTTACCGATGGCATCCTGTAAATCACGTTTTTTAAGATTTTCAAACTTCTTGACTCCAGCTTTTCTCGCAAGACGCACAAGGTCTTTACGCTTAACTGTGGAACTGAAAAACAATTCGTAATCCTTTGATGTCAATGGTGACTTTTTGTCAATCAAATAGGTCTTGGTAGAGTTCATGATGAGAGGTGGTAAAGGTAACTTACCATCCTGAATATCATCATATACTCTACATATTTCTTCTTTTGTGAGTTTAATAGCTTTCCCAGTATTCATCCTTATGAGTTTCCTGAGAGTATCTAAATCCGCGTCGGGGTCGCACGCGTCGATCATATATATTAGACTAACAAAAAAAAAGTATTTTGAGTATCCTGTGTACGTTTTATATAAGGGAGGTCATCTGTTTGAATTGTGGTAAGGTGATACGTCTAGCATTCAATTGTTGTAGAAGTTGTCTATCTTTTAGTGTTATTGTGCGTTTAAGAGACTTTAGGTGTTCACGCGCCTTGACTCGTATATTACGCATTTTGGATATTTGTACACTTCTGAGTACTCGTTGATTATTTAAGGTTTTTGCAGCCTTAATAGAAGCTTTCGCCTTTGATGCATTGAGTTTATTCTTTTCGATCTGTTTCAAGAGTTGAGACGCCCGTCGCTTTATTGCGTTTATATTACCAGACATGCGCAATAATTTTGTTTTTTCAGAATTTGGAAGATTCAATGCGTTAATGTATAACTTCACCTGAGTTCTTCTCTGTACATCTGCAGTTTCCTTGTTACTTTTTACCTTTAGGGTTTGTTGTATCATTCGTTTGATCGCGTTGATATTTGTGCTACCCTGTATTCCCTGTAAAAATCCTCTTCTCTGACCGAGGTTCACTTTCATATCGTTCATGTATCGGGAAAGTTCAGCCTTCTTTTTACTTATTTTAGAAGCATCTGCTCTTACCTTCATCTGATCAGCCTTTTCTCGAATATACTTCGCCCCTTCTTGAGTAGTTGTGGTATTGACCTGGTTGAGAAGGTCCTTGGTATCGTTTCCAAGATTTTTAGAAGCGATATATTGTCTGAGTTGAGTTTGTAACGCATTCGTGGATCTTTGTTGTGTATCCAAAATTCGAGCTTTTTGTATAACTTTGTTTACATTATCCGAATTGGCCAGGAATTGTTTTCGATCATTTTCGGAAATTGAAAGTGGTTTGAGAGCGTTTAGTAATTTCTCTCGGTCTCTCTTTTTACGCACACGAATCGCTTCACTCTTGGCTTTTGGAAGTTTAAAGTCTGGTACTCTTTCGAAACTGTTTAGAATTTGTTTAGAATTAGCACTGGATAATTTAAGTGTCTTAAGTAGGGCATTCAGGTTAGATTTCTCTTTATTTTTTAACTCCTTCTTGCGCGCCGAGCTCAATTGTTTCGCTGTAGTTTCGTATAACATGACACTGTTAGGTTTCTTATCATACATCATAAAAATCGACTTCTTGTCTGTATCAGATAGATCGATTCTATCCAGTATTTTTACCAGTTTCAGTCTATTTTCAGCAATCTTTTCGTTTATGCGCAGCTTTTTTACTTGCATGGCTTTCACCCTTATTTTTCCGACATTTTTCACCTTGTCAAATTCAGTGAGTAAATCACTGATATCCTTTGACGATAATGAAAGTTGATTTTTCATAAATGTATGTAAAGTATCGCGTTCTAATTTATGTTTGTTTTCTCTCATCTTCTCCCGAATTCCCATAACCTTCTTCATAGATGTTTTGAGTTGTATATCTGTAGTGACAAATTCTTGAAGAATTTCATTTTGACTTTGTGGTGCGAGACCCACGAGTGACCTTTTCAATTGCTGAAGTTCTCTAAATCTTTTCGTTTGATACGCCTTCTTGATATTCACCATGATAGCGTTAATTTGTTGTGGATTACGAACCCTAGACAAGTTCAACTTTACCTTAATAGCTGAATTCAAGATGAGATCAGATAACTTCTTTTTCATCTTGATCATAAAATCTTCATTAATTCTACTGTTAATCTTAGCCACGTCGACAAGATTTTTGATTTCGGTTATATCTTCCAAGATTTTCGTATTCCTTGTTTTACTTTTGAGACGATTCTTTTCATTCTTCAACTTTTTGATTTCAGTGGCTCTTTGAGCGTATTCATCATACTTTTCTGGAGCTGTATCAAACTTTTCAAAAATCTTCACAATTTCAGGGTGGTCCATAGTGAGACCAAGTTTGTCAACGATGTATCGACGTAGTTTAAATCGAAGTTCCCTCTTACGACGATTATGATACTTCTCAGCTTCTGAATTATTTTTTGATAAAAGATACATCCTTTCACGGTTTGTCAGAATTTTGAATTTGTTGAGATATTTCAGTCGTTCTTCACGCTTCTTCAGTTGTTCTGTATTTATGATATTCCTTTTTATCTTATTGGCTTCGTTTTTTATAGCGTTCACATTTTTGTTGGTAGTATTGAATTTTTTCATAAGTTTTCGTTTATTATACACGTTAAGTTTGTGATTATTTATGTATGCCATGAGTTCACGCCGAATAGCATTATTCTTTTCATTTTGAGTATTGAGTGCCGTCTTTATAGTTGTATTTACAATTGCGTTAAAATTCACAAAATCACTATCGAAATTAGACTTAATTTTAACCTTATCAGCTTGGCTCATTGGTAACTCATTGACAAAGTCTAAAAATTCATCATTTGTCTCTACCCAGTTACCATGGTTCCTAAAGTTTTCGATTTGTTTCGCTTCATTTTTTAGGGTATTCATGTTGATGTATGTCGTCGCAAACTTTTTCATGATTCGATCAACATTTTGAGGTTTGATTTCGAGATCATTTAAAAATTCTGACACCTTATCAGCATTGCTTCGTCTCAAGTCATTGAGAATGCGTGTCATGTACATTTTACCGTCTTTCTTGACTACGTCGATATTCTGACCCGCTATGACACGACTCACGAATAATTCTTGATCTTTTGGATCCATACCCAATGCATTTAAGAATGATCGAATGGCATACACTTTAGCATTAATCTGTGCCTGCTTCTTCTGTGTTGCGTAACGATTAATGTTTGTTTTAAGTGTTGCAAGGTTGGCACCCTTATCGAAAAATTCTAGAAACGTCTTTCGTTCATCTTCGGTCAATATTTGGCTGTACTTGTTTAAGAATACCTCAAGGTTCGCCTTCTCGAGTCGTCTTCTACGATCGAATTGATTTCTGAGTTGTTTCTGTTTTGTATTATAGGCGTTTTCAATTTTCGTCTTAATATTTTTCACATTCTTATTAGTCTTAACATCCGTGATGGGTACGTTCACTCCTAAACGCCTCGCCATTTGTTTGAGTTGTACTTTACTTTGAAACTTGGTAACCTTGTTTACTTGTTTCAAGGCATCGATAGTGTTAACTGCTGCAATACCTGTCATGAGATCGAGTCCAGACTCGATGGCCAGATTCGATAGTGTCTTCTTGTTGGCTTTGATCTTATTTTTGTAGGCTTTTTCAACCTCGATATTTAGAGACATTGCGTTATTCTTTGTTTTGATATTCTTCAACTTCTCGGTGAAACTTTTATTCAACGAAGCTTTTCGTATCCTTTGGTTCAATGCATTTTTCATCTCTTTGAGTGTTTTCTTCTTCATGACAACTTCATCAACTTTCTTTTTGATCGCATTGAGTGAACTGTTCGAAGTTTGGAAGTCCTGAATGAAAGGTATCGGATCAATATTGAACCGTGTGGCATACCTCTTCAATTCATTTAATTCATTTTGCTTCTTCTTAGACTTTTCATCCTTAATCATATTGTTCAACTCTATCTGCAATTTTGGTATATCAACCTTTTTCAATTTGAGACGATTAGTAAAAAGTTTCTTTTTGTTTACAGGAATCTTGGCACTCTGAACTTCGAACGACAACACTTGTTTACGTTTAGTGAGTTTATCATTTTCAGCTTTTTGTTTGGCAATTTTCATTTTCTTTCGAGTCTGTTCGATGAGTTTTTTCATAGGTACGAGTTGATTCGCACTTTTTATAGCCATGATTCTACTCGTAAAATCTCCAACATTTGACGCATTTTCCACGAGGTTTAATTTGGCCGCCTCTCGAATCGTAACTTGTACAACATTAGCATCTTTTAGTGTTTGTATATTATCAATTTCTCCCGCAAACTGTGAATACATACCAAGATTTTTCACCAGTGAAATTAAGTTTAGTTTACGAGTTGCAATTTGGGTATTTTTTTTGTTTTTTCCCTTGTTTTCTATATTCTTTTTTAACGCCAAAATGCGACTTTTTGTTTTCGCGTTTCTAACCTGCTTTAAAACCTGACCATCAACACCGAGAGTGCCAACACGTTTTATTAAATTTCTTTTCTCTTTCTCAACTATTTCGATATCACGTTGCTGTTTCAATTTTTTACCTTCTTCTACGAGTTGTGTGATCACCCGTTTATCTGGTTGAAATCGAGACAAAATACCATTTTTATCACCGTCGTTAAGTCCTATACGATTCAAAGCATTTTTAAGAAACTTGCGTTCGTCGGATACTGATTCCAACTGTCGGTTCCGCTGCAATTCGTACGCTTCTTTAGTTAACAGACGCACATCCTCTCCACGATCCAGTCGACGAATGAGGTTGTTGACGTCATTCTTGTCTAGATTCAATTTCTTGATCGTTTCGAAGAAATTCGCTTTAACCTGACTCATCTGCTGTGTATCCCTCCTTTTCCGGATCGATTCAGCCTCTTGTATCAATTTTGATACATTACTCTCAGGGGTAACCGTTGAAACAACCCTAGTATAAATATCCTTGGGTAGTGATACCCGACTTTTAAACTCTTGAATCTTTTCTTGGATTTTCAAATCACGGCGTCGTGCATTCATCGCTTGAGCTTTTCGTAAAAGCACATTGAGATTTATACCTTTCATTTTGGACCTTTGCTGATAAGAAGCTACATCGGTTCTAGTCAGGTAAGGAAGTGTGGTCAGCCTCACACTAAATGTATCCACATCCATTTACATTAGGCTGACAAAAAAGTATATCCTCTGTTAAATAATTGAACTTTTTCTTCATAAGTCATATTGAAATCAAACACATCTGTGTCTTCCACGTTGATTTCGATGGTTTCTATAGGTGTATTGTAAGTTACCCTGTTTGAGAGGGCCGAACGAACTAGGGTTTCGACGAATTGTTTTGGTGTTTGTATATCTTCTTGATACATTCGATTCATTTTGATTTTTATGCATGTGACTTCGTGTGGTTTTTTATCAAAGAATGGTGTCAATGGATATTCCTCCTTCATACCTCCATCTACATAGGTTTCGCCATTATACGTACCACAAGCAAATATGAAAGGCACAGCCATGCTCATACACACTGCATCGATGATCTTCATGTCCGGATGTGTGTCTCGAGAGAAATAGACGGTCTCCGATGTGTTCATACAAAACGCTGAAATGTAAATCTTCATCCCAATCTCTTTGAATGTTGGGTCACACCCACAAATCTCCACCAACTTTTTACGAATAGGTGCCATATCAACAAAACCAAATTTGTTAAAAAAGGACCCTATGCGTATCTTAACAAAATTGGGGACATTCAGATTCAATGAAGTTTCGAAAATTTCATCAACAGACATTCCTACCCCCAAAAATAATGCTAAAATTGCACCAGCGGAAGAGCCTGAAATTTCTTTGACATCGACGAGTTCAGATTCTCGTGCTTTTAGGGCACCTATCAGGGAGTATATCCCCATAGAAGCAGGTCCCAACACGAGGTATTTCATCTTCCTACTTAATAGAATTGAGGAAATTGACGACGCAAAAGCGCGAAAACCACGGCGAATACAATCGCGTGTGTCAGGGAGGCCTCGAGGCTGGTCTGACCCGACTGAAAGACGCCACCCGAACCTGGGGGGAGAGTGAGGAGAAGCCCAGGGCTCAACGCGAGGAACAGCACAGTGGTCACGACGAGGTCGGTCCTGGTGAGCACGAGACCCATAGCCTTGGCGATGAGACTGTACACGAGGAAGAACACGAGGGCGTGGAAGAATATCGCCATCTGGTTTGTTTTGCGGTTCATGAAGGTGACCTTGGACCCATTGGTGGTCAGAAGAACACCTGGGCTGAGCGCCAAAAAAAGGGCGGCGGGGATAGCGACTTTCTGGGAAGTGATATCGGGGAGCATTTAATATATGCACATATATTTTTTAGAAAAGTCGACAAAGTGGTAAAAGGTGGCACCGCGCATCATCTCTTCGTGGAGTCCATTATCGTTGATGATTCTTCGCAGTTTTTTCCAGATGTCGTGAAGTAGTTCTTCGTTTTCGGAATAGACACGTTCGTGATACGTCTCGTGTTCTTTGTAACAAAATTCAACAAAGTCACAAAACTCTCCCAACTGCTCTACGCGGGCATCGTACATCAGTGTCCTGATGGTGTTCCACATGTGCCATAGTTCATCTGAGTATTCGACTTCCCAGTCTTCGATATTCAGAGGAGTGTGTTCGTCATTGAACTCGTCGTCATCGCTGACTTCGGGTTCAAATCCATTAGAGGCTTCGTATACGTATTGTCCCCAGACCATTATTAGTTAGTTAGTTACTTACTTCTTTCTCGGGCTTATCCTTTATACCAGTTAGAGACAAAGAAGTCGATTCTTTCGTTTTAAGTCCATCTTTGATGGCATTTAGGGCTCCCTCAACCTTAGTTTCGTCTCCACCAAAAAAGGTCATCAGACCCTCCTTGATAGCATCTTTATTCATACCCGCCTTCCTGACAGACTTGCGAATACTAATTTTACCCTTCCTGAGATTGATGGTGTCAATACCCTGATCCATCATGTGCTTTTTCACATTTTCCTTAAGGCGCTTCTCCTCCTGATTGAGGATCTTAATATCACTTTTCGCTTCAGCGAGTTGTTTGGTGAGCTCTACGAGTTTAGATACACTCCCGGAGAGGTCAGGTGAAACAGAAGTCATTTATATTACTATTGATCTATTCTTTAAGCGCAGAGACCGCGCTGCATGAGATCGGGCACGATGGTGGAGTTGTTCCACACGAAAGGCTCCTTAGGGTTAGGGGGATCCTTACGGATCTGCTGGTTGGCGTTACGGAGCGCACCACCGACAGTCTCGGGGAAGCCGACCTGAGCACGGGGCTCGAGGAAGTTCTGACCCTTGAGGATGTCGTCTGGGGCAAACTGACCGAAGTCCTCCTCGGAGGCAACTTCACGGGGGAGGAGCGACGAGGCAAGACCTGTGCCACGCTTCATACCACCGCACACAGTGTCGGCTGGCGCACCGGAAGGGCCAGCAGCGGGACCGGCGGTAGGGCCGGCAGGGCCGAAGGCGGAATACTCACGCTCACTGATGGAGTAATCGGACTTGGAGTTCATGGTGAAAAGGAGAAAAACAAGGGCAGCTACGGCGACCAACATAAGAATGTTCTGGTTACGGCCCTTCATCATCTTTTATATATTAACAACAATTTTTTTATTCCTCATCCTCGACAAAAGCATATCCGTCTGGATAAGTATCCATCTCGGGCTCGGGATCGTCATGGACCTTGACCTGGACAACATTCCAGGTTGGACCAAAAGCCTTCTTGGCGAACCAGATTCCGGCAAATTCGAGAATGACATCACAGGTCTTCTCGGGCTGGATAGTCTCAAAATCGACGACCTCCTGCTGTGTGTTGAACACCTTGGTCGCTTCGATACGGTCACAAGTCATCGAACCAGCATCCAGGCTGGAAGTGTAAGCACCCTTGATAACACCATCGGAAACCTTCTTGCCAAACCACGACTCACAGTTCTCAATGGCGGCACCAAGGTTAGCAGCATCGATAGTCTCAATCTTCTGAGTGTTCATCTCCGAACCGAGATCCATCGTGATCTCACCTGAGACATCGGTAACCTTAACCTTGTTGAGCTGAATCAAAGACTTACGCTTATCATCGTTGAGAACCTTGACAAAGTAGAGACCGTCTTCACCCTTGGTGGGGGCGTTGTAGATCATTTATGTATACTTATGGTTTCATTTCTTTAAACCAACAAAAGGTATGGCTGCAGATTTATTAAGTAACTCTTTTGATACCCATTGATTTCTCCTGGGTTTATATCCATATAGGGTTTTCGTGATGTTCATATTCTTGGGGAGTGGTAACGCCTTTTCAGGTCTCAACGCGAATTCGTTTTTCACATATGAATTGTTTTTCACATTTTTCCATTTGAGATTATTGAGATTGAAACGCTTGTTCCCTGATGATTTGGTGTACCCGTTGATATTTGTGTTCTTTACAACGGGTTTGAGACCATGTACGAGTTGTTTAGACAGTTTATCCTGTACTGGCTTGGTCGTAAACTTTTTGTATTTATAAGGATCAACCTTCTTTGCTCGGTTCATAGGAACTTTAGCATCTTTCTTTACCACTGGGGCTCGCTTGACGATTTTCCCCTTGACACGTTTGAAGACATCTTCAATTGAATTAGAACCACTGATTCGTTTATCAAAGAGTCTCGCCAATTTGATGAGACGTTGACGATCCTTCTCTTTCTTTTCTGGACGGAGGTTCAATTTGTGCATGAGATAGATATCTTCGAGAAGAAATTCCTTACTCGCGATGTATACCCTATTGTCTGTGACAAGTTTACCCGTGTTTAGGTTACGATAGGTAATACCACGTCGCCTAGAAAGTACGACTTCATAGCCAAACTCTTTCGGGCGCATGAAAGGGATGTCGAGAATTCCACCCATGGTAACGTCTTGAATACGACCCGTTTCGGGGGAAAAGAAACGGATATTGAGATCGAGGGCAAACAGTTCAACATCTATGAACACATCACTCTTACCAGGTTTGTTATCGTTCCTTGTTTTCTTCTTCTTGATAAGGGTGTATCGTCTCGTGACAAATGGACCAGAACTCTTGAAACCGATTCCCAAGAACTTGAAAAGTTTAGGATCTTTCTTTTTCATTGACATAATTCGGTTCTTGATTTTCAGGTTCAAACGCTGTGCGAGTTCTCCCATCTTGTTCCAAAGCATGAGCTTCGTCGCTTGAAGCTTCCCAAAATATTTGGGGTTCACTGCGAGACGTGGAACAAACTTGGCATCTATATCACTCGTGATGATACGGTCATCAAAGTCAGTGTATAAATTGAACGCTTCACCACCACTGACGATGACATCACCCATAGGTTTCATGTACTCAGTGACTTCACCAATTGTGTTTAGAATGATGTCTCGAATGGAATCAGTCACGAAGACATACATCATTTTTTCAAAACTCTTCGACTTGTGAGCACTTTGTGCACGTGCACGAAACTTACCAACATCTCTCTGGAGATTTCGATCATAATATTTCTGCATCTTGGGATCTTTGAAAAAGAGATTTTCTTGAATGAATTTTTCAATCACAGGTTTCGAATAAATTTGATCGTCCATTAATATATTGTGATATAATAAAATGGTATGCAATGTCATTGAAGAGTGTAGGTGCTATGCCTACAAGGGGGAGACTGAACAATTCTGTGGAGTAAGGAAGGGTCCAAATGTTCTACCATGCCCCGAAGATTGTTGTTCTGGTGGGTGTCCCATAAATGGTTCGAGACAACCTTTCCGCTTCATCGATAGACCTCCAACATCCTCCATGCTAACACCGCGGACTGCGAACACTTTAATACTGACAGCAATCACGGTACTCGTTGTTCTCCTCTACATAGACTTAAAGGTTAGTCGTGTAAGAAAGATATAATGTCTCTCGAAACCATTCAAACCGAAATCGCCGCTCTCCGCAACGACATCAAGAACCTTTCCAAGCTTGTTCGCAAGGTTAAGAACACCCAGGAAGACCCAGATGGTGAGAAGGCTAAGGCTCGCGCCGCCAACAACGGCTTCAACCGCAAGCAGGATGTGACGCCTAAGTTGCGCGCGTTTCTTGGACTTCCCGAAGGCGAGCTCATTTCTCGCTCCGAGGTGACCAAGTTCATTAACAAGTACATCACCGAGGCGGGTCTCAAGCACCCTGACAACGGTCGTCAGATTATCCTCGACGACAAGCTCCGTGACCTCCTCGCGCCTCCCGCGGACGTTCAGGTGACCTACCTTAACCTTCAGAAGTACCTGAGTCCCCACTACATCAAGAAGGAGGCTTAAAAAAATAACACACACATAACATAACAACGATGGTCACTTTCCTCACCAAAGAGAGGGCTGAACAACTTGTTGGTACAAAGATCAAAAACCTTGATTTGTACCAAAAGGCTTTTACACATAAATCTGCTCTCAAAGAGTATGAACAATTCACAGAATCATTTGAAACACTTGAATTTATTGGTGACTCGGTCCTCGGTTTTGTCATCACTAAGTTTTTGTTTGATCGTTATGAAAGTCGTCAAGAAGGCTTCCTCACGAAGGCGCGTACAAAGCTCGTTCGTGGTGAAACCCTAGCAAAGATTGCATTGAAGTTGGGTCTTGAACAACTCGTCATCATGGATGAGAAGGGGATGCGTAACGGTTGGAACAATAATCCCAAGATCCTCGAAGATGTTTTTGAGGCACTCATCGGTGCCATCTACATGGACATTGGTTTGATTCACGCTAAAGAGTTTATCCTTCGCATCTATCAAGACCCGGATATGATTGATATGAACTCCATCATGGTGGATGACAATTTCAAAGACCACCTCATGCGCCATTGTCAAGTTAACAACTGGCCGCTCCCAGAATATCGGGTTGCCGCGCACCATGAAGGTCTCTTCTACATAGACATCTATATACAAAACCTATTTAGATCTAGGGGCGTTGCCAAAAGTAAGAAACAAGCTGAACAAAATGCGGCCCAGATGTACTTTCAGGTGTTGGAAGAACTTAAAAGTTACAATGTTAATTAATACAACATGCACCCCAATGTCAAGGCTCTAATTGAAAGGGAATATGCTGCTCAGAAGTCTGAAGAGTGGCTGGCTCTCCGCGGTAATATGCTTACCGCTTCGGATGCTGCCACGGCTATTGGAAAGAATAAGTACGAAACACCTGATGGTCTTCTCCTCAAGAAGTGTGGCCTCGGTGAAAAGTTTACTGGAAATGCGGCAACGAGACACGGTGAGAAATATGAGGATGAGGCTCGCATTCTTTATGAAGAGCGCCACGGAGAAGTGGTACATGAAATTGGCCTCTGTCCTCACCCGGTGGAGAAATGGCTAGGTGGAAGTCCTGATGGTGTATCAGAGTCAGGAAAACTTGTAGAAATCAAATGTCCACCACAGAGAGCGATCATACCTGGGGAAGTACCTGAGCATTATATGCCTCAGCTTCAGCTCTGTATGGAGATTTTAGACTTAGAAGAAGCAGATTTCATTCAATATAAGCCCGCCGAGACCAATTGGCCTCGCCCCGAAGAATTTGATGTCGTAAATGTTAAGCGAGATCGTGAATGGTGGAAAACATATCTCCCCGTAATGCGGGAGTTTTGGGACAAAGTCCTTTACTTTCGAGAACACCTTGATGAACTTCCACCACCTAAGTTGAAGAAGACTCGTAAGAAAAAGGAACCTGAACCAGTTATCTGCCAGATTGAACCTCTCCCAGAAGAAGATCCATATGACGACTATTGAAGAACAGTATACACTCGCAAAGGATACCCTCAATGGGCGTCTTTTTGCACCCTACCAGCGTGAAGGTGTTCTTTGGATGCTAACGATGGAAGGACAGAAGTCAGGACCCAAGGGTGGGTTCCTCTGTGACGAAATGGGTCTGGGTAAGACCGTACAGCTTGTTTCCACGATGCTTGGAAACCCAAAGCCTCGTACACTCATCATCGTACCCAAATCTATTATCACTCAGTGGGTCGAAGAGATTCATCGCTTCGCCCCCAATCTGACTGTCAGTGTTTTTGACGGTCCAGAACGGAAAATTGATCGTAACGTCGATGTGACCATTGCTCCGTACACCCTCCTCACTGTCAAGGGTGGTGGACCTGACACGAAGACACCTCTCCATATGGTACAGTGGGACAGGGTCATCTTGGATGAAGCCCACGAGATTCGAAACAAGAAGTCCAAGTTGTTCAAGAGTGTGTGTCGCCTTCAGACCCAAATCAAGTGGATTGTGACTGGTACCCCAGTCTTCAATTCCATGGAGGACTTCGTGTCTCTCTCAACCTTTTTGGGTCTCTCCAAAGTTGTCGTACAGGGCATGACCAACAAGATCAAAGACATCTACATCCTCCGCCGCACCAAAGAGGACCTTGCGAAGATCAATGAGCGTCTTCGTCTCCCTCCTTGTCACTTTGAGAATGTGGAACTGGAGATGTTTCCGGATGAGAAGCAGCTCTACGAGATTGTGTTCCTCGAGGCACAAGATACTATCCGAGATGCATTCAGACATGCTCAAAGTATGAACGCTAAAAATATGGTAATCTTGGAATGCCTCCTCCGCGCGCGTCAAGCTATGATTTGGCCTCAGATGTACCTGGACGGTGTCGCGAAGCAGAATGAAACTCAGGCAGAACAATGGGTGGGTCGCTCCAACAAGATGGAGACCCTTTTCCGTATGATTGATGGTCACCCGGACGAAAAGAGCCTCATCTTCTGTCAGTTCAGAGGTGAGATGAACCACATTCATAAGAATCTCACGAGACCCGTCTACCGAATCGATGGTTCTGTACCCAAGGAGGAGCGTGTCAGACAGATTGAAGGTTTCAAAAAGGCTGCACCCGGTGCCGTCTTCATCATCCAAATCAAAAGTGGTGGTCAGGGTCTAAACCTCCAGGAAGCGACTCGTGTATATATTACAGCACCCTCGTGGAACCCTGCGACAGAACTCCAAGCCATTGGTAGGGCGCACCGAACAGGTCAAACCCAATCTGTATATGTTAAAAAGTTGGTGTACAAGGAATGTTCCCGTTTTGTGAGTGTTGAGGAGGAGATGATGGCTCTTCAAGGTCACAAGTCGATCGTGTGTTCGAAGGTACTCAACGATGAGCGAATTGAAAAACAAATCCCTGTGAACAGGACGAGTGACAAGATTTCAATCTTGGACATCAAGAAAATTTTCAAAGCGTAATATAAAAGATGATTGGTTCCCGCGCTGAAGTTTTCCATGGCACTGCTGACAAGACCTCGGGTGGTCTCGAGAAGAAGGATCTCCTTATGAAGGATGGTCGCATTGTTTCCAAGGCGGCGAGCAAGGCGGCGAAGAAGTCCCTGAAGAAGAACCCCAAGTTCCAGGCGTTCATTGACCTCGCGAAGGAGAAGTCTGAGGCGAAGGGCACTTTCTGCCTTGTCCCCTCGAAGAAGACTAAGACCTACAAAAAAATAATCAAGGATAATAAGTAAGGATGACTCTCACAGATTGGTCAGAATCCGTAAAAGTGGCTAAGATTAAATTAGGTATGGACCCTAAGAAGTTTACCAGGGTAGATGGTAAGCTTCTGAAGGAGGCTCAGGCTGTTTATAGTATTTTACTTTTGAATAAATCTAGATCTTAAATTGGAACCCCTTGAGGTTCTGTGGCTCATAAACGATAAGTTGACTGAGCTTCCAAGTACACCCAAACTTCCTGTTCAAGAAATACACACTGTTAAGTTCCACCATAGCATGTCCCGAATTTCTTGCATAGAGACCATTGGTCACTTCATCTTTCATAGGGTTTTTGTCGGCGTTAAACACATTCGCCTTGATATTGTCATCCATATCCGTATCAACCTTGACACGAAACTTTGGTTCGCGATCAGGTGATTCTTTGACATTCGAGTTGAACATTGGCTTGAGTTCTTCCTTGGTCATCTGACTTCCAAAGATTGTTTCACTTTGGTTGACAACTGCATCGATAATCATATCTTCCAACGTCTTGAGTGAGTCATAAAACTTTTTCATATAGCTGTCTTCCTCATCATACCCCTTGATTGCGAAATCAATGTTGTACTTGGTTGGACCGACTTCGGGGGTGAAACCCGAGACACCGAAGGGCATGTACATCCGAGGGAATTGAACACGCAATGGTGTTCCCTGTTTTGTAGAGATGACAATTTTACGATTGTTAAATTGGTTGATTTGAATATTTTCGATTGCCTTGTCCATGACTTCTGGATACATATCCTATTAAAACTTTAAGCCGAACACGCCACACAATCTGGTTCAAGACTGAATTGGATTGGTCGAGCCTTTGCCTTGGATCTCAGGTAGTACATCCCCGTTTTTAGACCTGACTTCCACGCGTACATATGCATCGAGGAGAGCTTGGACATTGTGGGACTCTCCATGAAGAGGTTCATAGATTGAGACTGATCGATGAAACGACCACGATCCGCAGCCATATCAATGATACACTTCTGACTGATCTCCCACACAGTTCTATACAGCTTCTTGATGTCATCTGGAATATCCACAATGTTTTGGATAGATCCCCCAGCCTTGACCATCAGGTCTTTCATCTCCTTCGACCACAGACCCGCTTTCTTCAAGTCATTTACGAGATGTTTGTTCACCACCACAAATTCACCCGCGAGAGTGCGTCGGAGGTAGATGTTTGTTGTGTACGGTTCAAAGCATTCATTGTTGCCTAGGATTTGGGCAGTAGAAGCGGTGGGCATTGGTGCCATAAGAAGACTGTTCCTAAGTCCCTTTGACTTCACGCGTTCCCTCATGGCGTCCCAGTCGTAGCGGTCACTAAACTTGGTGTCACCTTCCCACATATCAGGTTGGAGAATACCTTGGGATGCAGGGGATCCCTGGAAAGACTCGTAAGAACCCTCAATCTCAGCCAGTTCTGAGCTTGCTTCAAGGGCTGCGTGGTACATAGTCTCAAAAATGTGCGCATTCATAAGACGCGACTCTTCGCAGTCGAAGGGGAGGCCACAAAGGATGAATACGTCTGCAAGTCCTTGTACACCGAGACCGATTGGGCGATGCTTCATATTGGAGCGTCGGGCAGTCTCTACTGGGTAAAAGTTGCGATCGATGACACGATTAAGATTCTTCGTGACAACCTTCGTAGCTTTATGGAGAGCATCGTAATCAAAGGACTTTGTCTCTGTGTTCACATACTTGGGAAGAGCGATGGAAGCTAGGTTGCAAACACTCGTCTCATCCTTGTCGGTGTACTCGATGATTTCCGTACACAAATTGGAACTCTTGATGACACCCAAGTTCTTCTGGTTCGACTTTGAGTTACAGGCATCCTTGTAGAGCATGTATGGTGTACCAGTCTCAGATTGAGACTTGAGAATAGATTTCCACAGCTCTGCTGCGGGAATGGTCGAGTTAGCTCGACCATCTTCTTCATACTTTAGGTACAATTCTTCAAACTCCTTCCCATAGACATCAGAGAGACCTGGGGCTTTGTCGGGGCAGAAGAGAGACCAGTTCCCACCTTCTTCAACCCTCTTCATGAAGAGATCTGGGATCCAAAGAGCCGAGAAGAGATCACGACAACGAGCTTCTTCGTCACCTTGGTTGAGACGAAGTTCGAGGAAATCCATAATATCAGCGTGCCAGGGTTCGATGTATACAGCGATGGACCCCTTGCGACGACCAGCTTGGTTTACATAACGAGCTGTCGCGTTGAAGACGCGAAGCATTGGGATAATACCATCGGATTGACCATTTGTACCCCGAATCCGAGACTTATTCGCACGAATATCGTGGATGTGCATCCCAATACCACCTGCCCATTTACTGATTTGAGCACATTCCGTGAGGGTTCCGTAGATGCCATCAATGGAATCACCTTTGTTGGCGATCAGGAAGCAACTCGACATTTGGGGTCGGGGTGTACCCGAGTTGAATAGGGTTGGTGTGGCGTGGATGAAGAGGCCTCTGGACATCATGTCATATGTCTCGATAACCGAATTGATATCATTGCCGTGAATTCCAATGGCGACACGCATGAACATGTACTGGGGAGTTTCAACCAGTTTACCATCAACCCTCTGGAGATAACTCTTTTCGAGTGTCTTGAGACCAAAGTATCCAAACTCGAAGTCTCTATCGGTATCGATGACACTCTTCACCTGCTGAGCGACTTCGACAATCTGATCAGTGACGACACCAGCCTTATGAAGCTTTCGCATCGCGAGATGGAAGTTGTTGGGACACACTTTGTGGATGTTACTGGCTACAATGCGAGTCGCGAGGGTTTCATAATCTGGGTCGGAAGTGATCATACCAATACAAATCTCAGCAGAGAGTGTATCAATTTCCTGTGTTGTGATATTATCATATAGCGAGGAGAATACCTGTTGCGCAACCTTGGTAGAATCACATTTTTCAGAGAGTCCATACGTTAAGTTCTTGATCCTATTGGTGACATTATCAAATTTCATATCCTCAATACGACCTGAGCGTTTAATGACCCTCATATATCTAAGGTTCTAATTTTATTTTTAACTTACTTCTTGCACTCAAGATCCTTGCTCCTCACAGGGACAGTTCCGAAAGTTTCGAACTTGCGGTTAGGTTGGAGAAGGTAGGTGTTCACGAAGAATGGACCCTGTTCACCAGCCTTGGCTACTGGGGCGTAGGAACCCACGAAGCAGGCTGGGGGTTTGCATGGAATTTCCTCAACATTAGATGGCTTGTTGGCATACGCCTCATCGAAGTCGGCGATGTTCAACATTTACTATTTACACACAATTTTTTTCCGAGGATATATTAAATGTGTGATAACCTCCACCTTGATTCTCTCCAGCAGTGTGAAACTCCACTGAACACTTTGTTTTTTTCGGATTTCAACAAGAATCTTATTCAGCGTGGGGTTCGTCAGACTTTTAAGAACAAGAGTGGTATCGCCATAGATTACCAGAACCCAGATGACATGTATGCGATCATGCGTGCGGTCTTCATCAACAATGCCGGTGATCACTACACCAAGATCAACGAGCAAGTGAAATACATGAACACCAAAGTCATCGAGACATCGTTGTCTCAAATCCAAACGGGTGTATCCCAATACATCGCGTATGCGAATGATATTGACACGACTCGTACACTGCTAGACCAACCCATCAACACCAGTACTGTCGGCAAAAAGATTGACTTCAATGACAAAATCGGAATCAATTAAAGATTGGAATCCATCCTAATATAAGTAATGAGTTTGAACTACTATAAACATGAAACGGAAAAGGTGTGTAAATCTAAGGGTTGGGACAGAGCGGCTGTAGACACAGTATGGCTTCTCCTGACGGAAGAGTTTGGAGAACTTGCATCTGCCATCCGACAGTATAAGAAGACGTTCAAAAAAATGAACCTCAAGAAAGAGAGGGGTACAGATGTGATGATGGAAATGGGTGACGTATTTAGTTACCTCTTTCAACTAGCCCATATGCTAAACGTCGATCTAGATAAGATGTGGGAAGAACATCGGTACAAGATGCGAGAGAAAAAATATAATCTGAAGTAGTAGTAACAACGATGAGTGAACATATGCTCGACGATGAGTATGCCATCGATGATGTCAATCCATTTGTCCAACACGATTTCTCCCTTCCAGGTGGCGTTCGACAGACGGGTAATTTTAGTGATTTTCAGGAAGTAAACAAGGGGACTGGACTTCCAGCCGATAGGAAGAGTGTATTTTGTGAGACCAACGCTTGCAAGGATGAGACTGAACCTTGTATTATCCTGAAGAGTGTTCATCCTCAACGCAACATCGACACAGGCTTCACTTGCAAAGAGAAGAAACGTCTCAAGGTTGGTGTCTCCAATAAGTCTAAAATGTCTTACATTGGGCTCTTTTTGGTCATCTTCTTGGTCATGCTAGCTGTAATACACATAAGATATTGAAGAAATGTGTGAGACGTGAAGTGTTCGTACACTCCTGAATAACACCAGGTAGCGTTTTCTTGCAAAACTTCTTAATAAACTCCATTTGCCAAGCACTCTCCATATTTACACGGGGTGGTTGGAATGTTGGATCAAGAATTTTAACGGTGTGTGCGAGGCGTACATATGTGCGATCATCTTGGTCGTAGATGAGTACATTTTCGAGTGCAAGCTCCGCGAGACGCTGCTGAACTTCAGTGGTACTTGTCACCATCGTTTCGAGAAACTTATCATAACGAATGTCCCTCTGTTCACTCTGAATTTGTGTCCAGTCGCCAAGGGGTTCCGCGTTGATGTAGTCTGTGAATGATTTGTACCCCTTAGTCTTTGTGTACTTGTCATAATAGATTTCTATGTAAGCCAGATCAGACTCAACGTCATGAACTGCTTTAGCAGATTTCAAAAATGAAGACATGTATTTAAAGAACGAATAATTTCTTTAAACACCTAAGTGAACCATCCGTTTTCTGAAAAGTATGTCCAAAAATGTATTCGACTATCGCAAATAATAGTTTTTCATATCTCCTCACCCTAGATGAGATGCGAAAAAACTTACCTGATGAGACCCGTCCTTCGTGGGTCAAGATTACCACAATCACAATGGTGTCAAGCTTTATTCAGACGATTGATATTAAAAGACTTCGCGAAACATTCGAACGAGTTGGGTCGTATCGTCTCAAGCGTAGTGGAACCAGTACAGACGGTTTTGAATGGAAATTGAAGCCTACAACCTTCTATAATCAGGTAACACTCACCTATCATGACAGTTATAGTACCAAATCGGTCAAAGTGTTTCCAAATGGAAGTATCCAAGTCGCAGGGTGTTGCGATCTCTTTGACTGTAAGCGTATCATCACACAACTCATTTACATCTTCAAGGTGTTTTTGGGGCTCGATATCAATCTATCAACCGACGCTTTCCGTGTGGTGATGATCAACTCCAACTTCAGCCTCAACTATAACATCAACCTTATGAAAGTGGCTGACTGGTTTGAGGAGTACCAAGACATCTTTAAAGTTTCCTTCGAACCCGATCGATATTCGGCAGTCAAGATCAAGTTCAAACCCGCACAGGATATGAAGGAGATTACTTGTAGTATCTTCAGCACAGGTAAGATTATCATTACAGGAGCTGAGACTCTGAAGGAGATTGCCTTTGCCTATAACATCATCAACCAGCACATAAATGAGAAACCAGATATTCGAGTGTCGAGAACTGAAGAGACTGATGTCTTTGACATCTTTTTAGGATACAAATGTGATCCAATGATTGAAAAACTCAGAGAGAAGGGTTTTCAATCTTGGATGCAGACGATCACCAATAGACAAATTAATTTCTGATGTAATATTAACAAAATGTCTCAGCGACTTGGTATGGCCGACGGTAGGTGTTTCACCATAAACTCTTCTGCCCAGCTTTTCAACAACTATGTGATGAAGCAAAACAACATCACTTTCGAGGACAACTACTCGTACCGTAAGTTGCTTCAAACCCAGGGTCCCAGTCTTCTCTCCAAGGTACAGGAAGAACAGGGTAAGGCGAACTGTAACAACTGTGACAAACCCCTTCTCAAGATCCCTGATATCTATTAGGTGAGCAAAATCACGAAAAAAACTTTAAACCCATACTCTAGAATGTCGACATGTGCCATATGTCTCAATGAAGTCAAAACGACGAGGACAAATCCTCCGATTCGTTGTGGACATGTGTTTCATTCCCACTGTCTAGAGAAATGGAAAGAACAGGGTAAAAATACATGCCCCACCTGTAGAAAGGTTTTTGACGCTTCACAGTTTAAAATTGTCGTCACGATTCAAAACAATTACACAGCGACTGCAAACTCTGTGTCCTTGAACGAAGATTCGATATTCGACGTACTAGATCTTTTCGACATTACCTTTGATGTCGAAAACCAACCCGACCTAGACAGTATTATTGCGGACCTTGGGGTGAGTCTTACCGACTTTGATCCCTCGGTTCTTGACACAGAATGAACTACAATAGGTTTCATAGTTCAACCCAGGATAGTTCCTAGAAGCCTTACGAGGATCCTTGATGGCGTTACCTTTTGCATCAGTCAGAAGTGGACCTGTCGCCCACCCACGCTTGTGACTGAACACATTCGCTTTGAATATGATACGCTTGCCAACCCTAAATGGACCAGCTCTCTTTACCCGAGATTCTGGAACCTTGAAAAACTTGGCTGTAGATGCTACCGTATCTCCAGGTTTGATTTTGTATTCAACAACTCCATGTTGTTTGTAGAAGTGAAAATCCCCTTGACGGATATAGTTCGATGGACGCCCAGGAGAGACGAACATCATAACTTTATAGTACCCCTTTTTACACTTCTCGTTGGCCCTAGTTTTGTAGACTATTTTGGGATTATCCGAGACAACACGCTTTGGTAAACCTGTACAGTGTGTATACGAATGATTCCCATTTGAGAGTCCAGACCGATCACCAGGGATAGACTTTTGCCACCTATAGGCTTCATAGTCACCCACGGCATAGGCATAACAGTTGTTATTCCCAATACCTTTCTGAGAACCCCACCTCCGATTGGTGAACTTACTTTCGGAACCACTCAGAGGAAGATCCTTCATTTGTAATGGTTGTAGAAAAAAATATCCACATCTAATAAATGATTCAAGAAGTAACCAAGGCCAAGACTCGCTCTGACGCGCTCATGGAGTTTCTCGTGTTCGTGCTGACCATCCTCATCAGCACCTTCCTTCTCCGTGTCGTATGGAACCGTTCTCTCGTGAAGCACATCAGCGTGCTCAAGCCCATCAACACTATGTTGGACGCTTTCATTCTCGCTCTCTCTCTCCAGATTGTACGTGGCATCTAATTTTAGATCTCACTGTACCCAACAAGTTCTTCACCATTGGGACCCTGTAGAGTTGGGAAAGCATCCATATCACCACAGTCACCCTTGTCACAATCCACAAAGGTGTGAGGCTTTCCATTCTTCTTCATGTAATCCAACTGCTTTCGGGTCCAACCACACCCCATGGTCCCGAAAACAGTCCATCCGTCCCCACCAGTGGAAGATTTCTTTGTGGTCTGAAGAAGTACGATAATAGCGATCAATCCGAGAATGATGAAAGCAAGCATTTTATTGTAAGTAAATATTAAAAATGTCTTCAACTGTATTCACTATTGGAAACAAGAATGTCACGCTCAAATACACCAGGAAAATGCCCCGTGGTGAAGTTGAACGGATGAAATCATTCGTCACTAAGAATGGTGACAAACTCGTCAAAACTCCAAAGTTTAAGGTACTCTCCCAAGTTGACGAGGGTACGAAGCGAGTCTTCAAGGTCGTGCTCTAACGATACCAGGGCGTTTCTTGGGTTTCGCTTTGCCCATCTTTAGGATAGCAACAGCCCTCGCTTTAGCAGCCTCTTTGTTTACTGGTGTTTTTGGCTTAGGAGCCTGAATTTTAATGACAGATTTGGGTTTGGTCGTGGGTACGGAAACCACAGTCTTCTCACCCGTAAAGAAAGGTTTCGATAGAACCTCTTTGAAGTTCAAATTTACAGTCTTGTTACCCCTCAATCTCATGTTCTTGACAACATTCGATCTACTCACAAGATAATTTGGGGGTAAAAGGTTTTCGATGAATGTCTTTACCACTCGCTCTGTGCGCGTCCGTGGTTGAAGAACCAAGTTATGGATAGAATTCAGGAAGAAGTGTAAATCATAATGTTTGTCAGACTTTCTCGAGATGCCAATATTCTTGTAATTATTCGCATTGATGAGAGGATTCTTAATCCGAGGGAATACAGCAAATCCAAAATCAATTATGACAGCTTCAAAACCCGCATTCGAAATCGTAGACCCCATGATTTTCATATCTTTCACGGGGACTGGTCGAACGAGGATATTTCCACCATGAAGATCATGATGACGGAATCCTGGATACTTCTTCTGGATACGGTAGAGATTATAGATTACCTGAGCCATCACGGATTTTATAGCGGGTAGAGTGGGTTGCGTCACCATCCATTCCCTCAACTCTTTACCCTTCACGTATTCTGTATAAAGAATGTCCTTATTGTCACACGTCTTGTAGAGGTACATCTTGGGAACCCCAAAACCTTCCAACTTTTTCGCGATGGTAAATTCCATTTGTGGGTTTATTTCATCGAGAGCTCTTTTAAATCCCGCGAGTGGCAGATTGTTCGTCTTTTCAGTCAATGATGGTGTTCTGATTTCTTTGTAAGCGATATACTTTTCACATCCATCGTCAATACATCCACGATACACCTTACCATACTGACCCTCACCAAGCTTCACAGCACCCTTGGTCATGGTTCCATTTTTCTTTTTCAACCAGAGGTGGGACGCTGGGTCACAGGCCTTCTTACCCCTCAGCAATTTCTTCACCTGGGCGTTCATTATTATATTCGTAAGAAGATTGTTTCAACTTACGAATAGGGGAAATAAATCAAGTCCATAGGACTTGGGAATAGGGAACTTACTGGTCATCAACTTCGTCAACTTCCTCCTCCTCTTCGACTTCAACATCAACTTCCTCATCGGGAAGATTGAGACCCTGGAAAGCAAAGGAGGGAAGCTTCGCAGACTGCTCAAGAAGAACCTGCTGGAGGCGGATCGTCACACCGAACTTGTTGTCGATGAACCAAATCTGGTTAAGGTCAACGATGGCCATACACTTCTGCCCCTTCTCGACAGTGTCAAGAGATACTGGCTGCTTAGACATAGAATAGGCTTCGGGAACAAAGGTGCCGTCAGGCTTGGTCAGAATCTTTAGCTTGATAGTGGAAGGATACTGCTCCTTACCAGGGCGAACCATTGGCTTGTAGAGCGCCTCCTTGAGGACAGCCACGTTGAACTCCTTGCCGAGCCACTCCTTGGAGTTGGCCGCGACAGTGTTTACGATGATGTCGTCGAGCTCCTTGAGCTTGTCGTGAACTTCCATAGCCTCAGCATTGTCACTGTCGAAAGAAAGGTCAAGGGAATAGGAAGTACGACCAGTACCCTCATCGGTAAAGGCGCTCAGGCCATAAGGAGAACGCATGAAGGGGAACTGGATGTAGAGCTTCTTGTTGTCGCCGGCGTTGAGATAGACGGCTTTACCGCCATTCTTGTTTTTGCGAAGTTTCGAGAACTGCACAGAGGCAGCGGAGAATTCGGTAGATTGCTGAATAGAGAGCGACATTGTTGGTTGGTTATATCTATAGTAAGTGGCTTGACTTTAAGTCGATTTTTTTGTTGACATATATCAAAAGTAATCATGGGTCTATTTAAAGATTGTGGCTGCGGCTGCAACGGTAAGAAGCAGGAAGAGAAGTTAATCATTTCCATCATCTCGGGTCTCACATTTTTCATCGTTGCGAACCCCGAGACTTTCCGCATCGTCAGGCGAATCTTGGGTTCTTGGATCTCCACCCCCACTGGGTGCCCCTCGACCCTGGGTCTCCTCGTACACACCTTAGTGTTCATCCTCGTTGTTTGGGGTATGATGAACATCAAGAAGGAAAGTGGGTGTGGATGTGGTGGTAAAAAGAAGAAGAGTGGGTGCGGATGTGGTACCAAGACTGTTGTGGCTGCCCCTCCCCAAATGGCTGATGCACCCGATCCCGAACCAGAGTTTGGTGAGCCCCAAATCGAACTGACCAACAGTGGTCGCACCCTCGAGCCTATGGACGTGTCCTCGGATGGAGTCCTTTTCAATTAATATAACAGCATTTTCCAGTCAATTTTGTAAATTGATAGCAAAATGTTTTAGAACTCCTCATCAAACCCGATTTCATCTGAGGTATCGTCCATCTTTCCATAGTCACCCACTCGCTTCTCAAAGAAGTTTGTCTTGCCATCGAGGGAAATGTTCTCCATGAAATCAAAAGGATTTTTGGAGTTCCAAATAGGGGGTTGGCCAATCTGCTTGAGAAGACGGTCGGACACATACTCAATGTATTCAGACATTTTGTCGGAGTTCATACCAATCAGGTTACAAGGAAGTGCATCTAAGATGAACCCCTTTTCAATTTCAACAGCTTCTTTGATAATAGTGTGAAGTGTTTCGGTTGAGGGTTTGTTTCGAAGTAATTTGAAAAGTTCGACGGCAAACTCTTGGTGAAGTCCCTCATCTCGGGAGATGAGTTCGTTACTGAAACAGAGACCAGGCATGAGTCCTCTTTTCTTAAGCCAATAGATGGCACAAAAACTTCCAGAAAAGAAGATACCCTCAACACAAGCGAACGCGAAGAGGCGTTCAGCAAAAGGTCGGGCGTCGGGCTTCGCACCCGTCGCGAACCATTTTAGGGCCCAATTCGCTTTCTTCTCTATGCAAGGTACAGTTTGGATAGCTTCGAACAGTTGTTTCTTTTCTGTAGGATCTTTGATATATTTATCGATAAGTTTAGAATAGGTCTCACCGTGAACCATCTCATTGTGGGACTGGTAAGCATAGAATGATCGAGCCTCTGAGATCTGTACCTCATCAGCAAAGTTGTTGTTAATATTTTCGAATACAATTCCATCGGATCCAGCAAAAAACGCCAGGATATACTTTATGAATTTCTGTTCGTTATCATTTAGGGTCTTCCAATCGTCCATATCTTTGGAGAGGTCAACCTCTTCCGCAGTCCAGTTGGACATTTGAGCCTTCTTATAGAGTTCCCAGAGCTCCGGATACTTCAGGGGGAAGACTGTGAAACGGTTTAAGGTAGGGGCTAGAATAGGTTCGTATTCGTCTTCGATGTATTCTTGAAATTCAAAGTAGTCTCCGATATGACGTCCGTCAATAGATATTTGAGGGTAGGTTGCCGCTGATGGACCACAAGCTTTCTTGAGTTCTTCTTTGTCCACCATTAATTTTTCATAGTCAAGACCCTCTGATTCGCACAAGGTCTTCGCGTGGTCGCAATACTGACATCCTTCCTTCGAATAAATAGTAACTTTCATCTGTGATAATATCCCTTATATTTTTTTGGCTGAAAACTCTAAGCATGATTGTGCCCTCTGAAATAAATCAAAATGATATAGTCAAAGTGTTAGTAAACGAAGACGGTGTCGAAGACCAAATGTATGGTGTCGTTGGGATGAATACTGGCAATACCCTTGGCCTGAGATATCTCAACCCCACTGAACTCATATATAAGTCTGCATGTGTTTACAAATTAGACCTAGATGAACTTTCTCCCGCACCTTACGAGAGTGTGATGGAACATTACCCAAGTGGAACTACATTTACGGATTTAGAGATGAAATCCTTGGGAGAGAATAGATTTGCAATGTACAGTGAAATTGATATCGAAGACACTGACAGTGACCTATATGACGAAGGTGCTGATGACGACTCCGATCTCGAAGGGTTTGTCGTCTCTGATAGCGAACTAGTAGGTCAGGATATTGCCTTACCTCCCGGTCATGAAGCCATCGATAGAGAATGGAATCAATGGGAACCAACAACTTCAGGTGGAAAGAGTTTCAAGGAAACTATTGATCTTATAGAAACTCGTATCAGACGCCTAAGTCAATAATGCGTTTATTTAAAATCTAAAAAAGGTTGCTACATTCAAAAACAATGCTGGCAACTATATGGTCCGAATTGGACGCCCTATTACCAAAGAAACCCGAAGAAAAGTCAGTGAATACTCATTTATGTAAAGATTGCTCAGGTGTAAAAGTTATTACCCGAGAAGGATTACCCACTTGTTCAGATTGTGGACTCGTCGATTCCTATTTTGTGGATGATACTGCAGAATGGACAAGTGGTGTAACGGATGATGGAAAGGTGAATGACCCGTCGAGATGTGGCAACCCAAATGCAAACCCGGAACTCTTTTCGCAGAACTGGGGCAAAGGAACTGTCATCGCGACACAACGTGGATCTACGTACGAAAACAAGAGGATGGCGAAGATTAATTTTCATATGTCTATGAATCACAAGGATCGCTCTCTTTTCCACGCGTACAAAGATATCGATGAAGCGTGTCACACTTTACCAGAATCTGTACTCAAAGATGCAAAGATGATGTACAGAAAATTCAACGAAGAGAAATTAACTCGAGGTGCAGTGCGTTTGGGAATCAAAGCGAATTGTGTACTTTACGCGTGTCGCCTCGCTCAAATTCCTCGAACAACTAAAGAAATTGCGGATATGTTTGGTATTCAATCCAAAGACATAAGTCGAACGACACAAATATTCAAAGATAATATTCTCGGTGCGACCAAAAAGAATTACGTGACGAAAGCATTTGATGTGATGCAGCGACTTTTGAATTCTTTTAGTGTCACACGAGAAGAGCGTCTCAAGTGTAACAAGATGTGCAGTGCCACTGAGGACTGTGTGGATCTTATGAGTAAGACTCCGAACAGTGTGGCATCTGCGATTATTTACATTGTCCTAGGAGATAAGGTGACGAAAAATGAAATGTGTGAGAAATGTTCAGTGTCCATTCCGACACTGAATAAGATTGATGTGATTATAAAAAAACACTTAGAGGCTAAGGGTTACAAATAGTATATGAAGAAGTTGTTTCTTTCAACACCCTGCTATGGAGGCCTTTGTCTAGAAAAGTATATGACTAGTATTATTAAACTTCAACTACTTTTAATAAATGAAGGTATCCAGATGTTTCTCGACACGACTGAAAATGAATCTCTCGTTCACCGCGCCCGTAATGTAACTGTAGGACGTTTTATGCAAAAGACCGACTGTGACCTCTTCATGTTTATTGACGCAGACATCCATTTTGACGCCGAAGCGGTTGTGCGTCTCGTTAAATCTGAACATGATGTTTCTGTCGCGTGTTACCCGAAAAAGGTTGTCATGTGGGATCAAGCTGTAAAAGCTGTAAAGAAGGGTGACGACCGCAATATGTCCATGCTTTCCTCAAGTCTCGTGATCAACTTTGGTGCGAACAATCGCCCGATCGAGAATGGATTCATCGAAATTCTTGACGGACCCACTGGATTTATGGTTATCAAGCGGTCAGTATTCAAAACTTTAGAAGATAAGTTTCCCGACTTGTGGTGTAAGAATGATCACCAAAATCGAGACTTTGACGATTATCACGCCTGTTTTGATTGTATGATCGATCCCGATAATCGACGGTACTTGTCAGAAGATTATGCATTTTGTCGTCGTTGGCAACAAACGGGAGGAAAAATTTACGCAGATGTGAATACAACCCTAGGTCACGTTGGTAACTTACAATTTTCTGGGTGCCTTAATGACAGGCTTAAGGCTTAGCGTACAATCTGTGATATGAAGCTTGTGACAATCTTAGTCACACGATCTAAATCTTGTCATGTAAAAACACTTCATAGCGTTTTACGTTTAAATATGCAATGTATCATGAAATCAGTAAACAATCAAATTGATTACGTAAATGATGATACACTGGAAAAGATTGAAAAAATACGTAATTATATGAAATCTCACGATCGTATCATCTTCATAGATTTTGGTGTTAGTATAGATGAGGATTCGATTAAACAATTTTTCGAACCACACGATGGTATAGGGTGCCTTGTACTCCCAGGAGTAAAGGATGGTATTGACTGGGATCTCTTCAAAAAGAAGGTTAAGGAAAATTCTACCGAACCCAATGGACAAATGGGTCTTCACTTTGACACGGATGTAGGTAGTGCAGTTTCTAAAGATATTCGTAAAGTTGTTTCAACTACATCGAGAGCGTGGATGATGAATACAAAGAATGTTTTGAAAAATATCAAAGATAAGAAGACTGGAAACTGGAAACTCACTCCAGATATGCTTAATGTTTTTTTACAACAAGGTGTTAAAATTTATGCATTTACAGCAGCTAAGTTGACGATGGCGTATACACATGAATGTGTGAGTAATATTCTCAACGCCGCAGGTGTCAAAGTAAATTAAAGTTTAAGGTTGAACATAAAACATGTCCACCCCACTTCACAAATATGTCATAGACTTTATACATGCTCGATGGGGAAGTAAAGATTACTTTCCGGGACCACAACCAATCTCGATCGAACATAAACACTTTCCTATACTGAAAGGGGGTGATTATGTAGTCTGCGAAAAGACTGATGGAGAACGACACATGATGGTTGCACTCACGTATGAAGGAAAGCGAAAATGTCTATTTGTCAATCGGGCTTTTAATATGTTTGAAGTTCCTATCAACTTGAAGAAGGATGTATACGATGGAACAATCCTTGATGGTGAACTGTATGAAGGAACGCTTATGGTTTATGATGCTGTTCTTGTGGCGGGTAAATCTGTATGGAACAAGAATCTCACAGAACGCCTCGACGCCGCTAAGGGTTTGATGAAGTCGGTCATTTACATGAAGTCCGACAAGTATCGTCTGAAGTGTAAGACATTTCACCATATGAGAGATTTTGCGAAGTTTATGGATGAATATCTCCCAACAGTTGATCAGAAGATTGACGGTCTCGTGTTCACCCCTATCAATGATCCGATACGGATTGGAACACACGAGACAATGTTCAAATGGAAGCCACAAGAGAAGAACACAGTGGACTTTCTCATGAAGAGAGAACCTTCGAGAGAAACACCAGGGTTTAAACCGGGTATACCTGCGTGGCGCTTATATGTACAGGAAAAGGGGAAGTTTTATTTTGAGAGTGAGATTCCACACAACAGAATTGATGATGAACCTTGGTTCGAAGATGGTGCCATTGTGGAATGTAAATATGTGACTTGGGAAGAGCCAATGTGGTGGAAACCCCTAAAGAGGCGGACGGACAAGACACATCCCAATAACCGTCGAACATTTTACCGAACCATCGTGAACATCAAAGAGAATATTAAGATGAAGGAGTTTTTAGATTGTAGACCATGAAATAATACCCAGCCTCGTCAGGAAGTGGGTGTTCTTGAACACTATCATCATCAGCCAAAAACCATTTGTTCCTACGCTTTATGATTCCCACATAGTGACCATCATTCTGGTTACCGACATGCACAGCACTCGCGACGAGATTGTACTCATACTTATCGATGATGATGTTTTCTATGATTTGGATATGACTCTTCCTGTCGAAAGAAACCATAAGAACTTGTGGCAACTTTGAAAAGAGCATTCGAGTTGTAGCGACATGGTGTACCTTACCCTCAGTGTCCTCAAAGTTTTCAAGTACATTCCAATCTGTACTTTTCTTCAACATTTCACTCATATCCTTTCCTTCGGATGTTATCAAATGGACACTGAAGTCCTCTTCGTTTGATGATTTTCCACCCGGCCAAACCGTTTCTTGAACCTTTTTACCGTAGAACCAATGCTTGATTTCGGGTCTAGATGTCTCGAGGATATCGATGATACACAAGATAGCTTCTTGAACATCATGTTGTTCATTCGAACCGAAACGAGGGAACTTCTTACGAAACTCTGACAGAAGTGAATTTACGTCAACGTTGTCCTGACCCCTAGTCCAGAACGTCTTCACGAATGTACCATATGTTTGGGTGAATGCACAATCACCTTTATATGGTTCCTTAATGAAGTAGTTTGTCAAAGCGGGGATGTGCAATAGACATTGAAGGGCTGTGTTGAAATAACAAGTATTTCCACGATTTTCGAGACCCTTCATTGAATTTTATGTACAAAAAAGGCTTAAGAGAATGACGCATTTGTAAAAAGTTAAGAAAAATGAATCTCACCGAAAGAGTGCTCCCTATTTTTGAAGCCCATAAGGGTGAAGGTGATATCGAGATCGAAATTCGTCTCGGGAAACACAATGGATCCCTCTTTGATACGAATGTTGGTAAGGATACTTGGAAACGAGTGCTCAAGGGTCTCAAGAAGTATGATGGATGGGAAAGTGTAAAGATGACGACAGCCGATGTCTACTACAACGATGCAAACAACGTTCGTATCACCTGTGATGAAGAGTCTGGTGAACAGACTATGATCCAAAAGATTAGTGTGATCAAGGAGGACTTCAAGAGGGATCCCCTCGACGTGCGATTTTGTGTCGCTCGTGAGATCCCCACCTCTGGGGAGTATGAGATGGATCGTAAGCGAAGCAAAACTCGTCACTCCTTTGTGCGTAAGAACCTGAGTATCGATATGACCATCTCTTCAGGTGACAATGTGGATATGGACTCGGAGGAGGAGGCGATGTACCAGATTGAGATGGAGATTGTCAAACCATCGGAAGTTGATTCAATCTACAAGTTCCAGAACATTCTCCAGAAGATTGATGACCTCTGCAAATTAATTCCCCAGTAAAATGTATAAAACGATGGCGAAGAAAATGAACAAGAAAATGACCCAGGGTATGGTTGCCCTCGCGGTTGTGTTACTGGTGGTTTATGTGTTGAAGGTCCGGGGATTGGTTGAGTTCAAGGAGAAGCGTGTATGTGGAAGAAGCGAGAATCTGATGAAGAAGCTAGAGCCTCGGAATGTTATGGACACTAACTGCAGGAGTAAATGTCGTGATCACGATGTTGGACAATGCAATAAAGATATGCTCAACGGTAATTGTACATACAAAAAATATGTCAAAAGGGGTAAGCCTCCTATGACTGTCACTATGCCACTCAAACAAGCGTGTCAAATACGTTGGGTTTAATCAAAAAAATGTCAGTCTAAATAAAGAATGATCTACATCATCCTCGCGTTCATCATTTTGGTGCTCATGTACGAGAAGCGTACAAAGTCAGAGGAGGTTGAGGGTTCCAAAAACTTTTATGTGAGTGATGGTGCGTCAAAGAAGGTGTACCTCCAGATGCACAAGGATGGGCTAGGGCGCGACGCGCTAAAGATGTTTGTTCAACTCGAGGATCGTCTTCTCGGAATTGAGCGAACATCGGTGTGTACAGGTATGCCTTACATAGTTCAGGCTAGTCTTTTGTCAAATAAAATCAAAGAAACATTTCCCAAATACGACTTTTCGTATCACACTATTCATCTTAAACAAATTGCTGAACCAAACAAACAAGTGAACACAAAAATCAAGTGCTAATCGAGTTCAACATATTGAAGAGTTGCCATAGGAGCATCTTGTGTTTGGGACTCTCCATTTCAGTATACTTACCAATAACATGCATGATGAGATTGTTATCATCTTCCTCATTTTCATCACGCTTTAGCTCGTTCTTGCGTATGTAGTCGGCAGCTACGTAAATCATGGCATCTAGGAACTCTTCACGCGCCATATGAAGCCATGAGTTCACTGGTGTACCCCAATCCCTAGTGTCATCATCGACTCGAACCCCATGATTATATTTTCTCAACCCGAGCTCGAGCCGTCCGGTTAACTCTTCTCGAATTCCCATTTGTATTCATATTGGCTCTAAACTTTAACCAGTAATTCCTGTATTCAGCCATCTTCTTGTTAGAAGGAGCTGTTTTCCTGCTCAGGATGTAATTGGCAGCCGCACGACGATAGTTGTTCCTGAGGTTGAGTGCGATACCATTAACACTTACAATGTTCATGAGATACTTTCGCTCAAGTTCCCTCTTCCTCTCCATCTTCCAACGACTGACGACATCCTTCTTTACCTGGTCGATATCCTTTTTGAAGGCGACACCTACCTTGTTTTTCTTGTTGATTATGTTAAGAGCTGTCTTCATGTTGCGTACATCCTGGTTGAGATTGGGTTTGTATCGTTTCATCCAGGTCGCACCATAAAGTTTGGCGATATCTTTGCGAATCGAATTTTCATCGAGACCCCTCTTCTTCATGACTGCAGCCTTCTTAACATTAAGTTTCGCATTGGCAGCAGTACGTTGTAATTGCCTCTTTGATGGTTTGGGTGGGGGTGGAGGAGGTTTGGGTTTAGGTTTGGCTAGATTGTTTCGTACATCTTGAATTTTCTTACACAAGGTCTTCTTCGTTTCTTTCTCACCGGGTTTGATCTTAAGAATCGCAGCGATACGAATAAGTTCATCCTTCTTCATGTCTGTACATATCTTGCTACCAACCCTAAAAGTGTTGTCATTACCTGTAAGTTTGACATTCTTGTTCTTGTTCTTGAAAGTTACATTCTTTTTATTGGAAAGTTTCTTGATCTTGGCGCGAATTTCATCCTTTGTTGCGAGTCTAGAACCATTTTGTTCCTTTACCCTAAAATTCACAACACCTTTACGTCTGGCGAATGCTATGAGTTCAGCTTTTGACATGCGCTGATTCTCATCGGCGTTTCTTTTGGTATATTTTCTCTTTGGTGAAACGATTTTCTTCTTTGGCTTTGACTTTGACTTTGGCTTAACACCTTCATCGAATACACCAGTCACAAAAACCTGGTTATCCTTGTATAGTTTCTCGACTAGTTCCTTGGCGATATCGTACCCTTTCAACATATTACCAGGAGTTTTAGCTCCCACAACTTGAATGTTCCCAGTTTTCGAGAAGATGAGGGTCATGTTCTCAATGGGTACATAAAGGAAAGGTGTCTGTTCTTCAACGATCGACATATTTGTCACACCATACATTCGTTGTCGACTCGCGATCGTGGGTAAACTTTTGAAAATCCCATTTATTCTAAACTTCCCACTAAGATTGTTATAGGTGAATGGGTTATATAAAAATGGTTGGCGCTCGGTATACGTATTAACGATGAAACGACGAAGAAGTTCGGGTTGATTCGTAATATTTGTTCCTACAAAACCACCAGAGAATCGAATCTTACCATTTCGGTAAATATTGACGGTACCCCCTTTACTTTCAGTGTCATTGGAAAGTGTGATCATGAACTGTACACTAGCGAAATTCTTGTTAAGAGAACCCCTGGGACCAGCGTTTCGGGTATGTGAGAAACCGGTCTGAAATTGACCGTAGATACCCTTTATCTCTTGTGTGTTTACATAAAGACCTTCACCGATAGGTGTTTCTGGAAGTGGTTTCTTTACAAGTAATTTTTTAAGATCAAGGACAGTATCCTTTTGACCAAATCCGGAGTCCACAGTGGCGTTGAACATACCTGGATTGAACTTACTAAACTGAAGGGGTGTAACGTCAAATTCTTGTACAAGGTTGTCGATCATTTTTTCCTCATTTGCGGAGAGTTTCACATCATTGAATTCATTCTCCAGTGGTGAGTTGTTTTCAAATTGTTTAAACGCGCCTGCATACGATCGATCATTGACCAGATCCCTCTGAAGACGTTGAGGAACCTGAACTTGGCGAGGTACTGGACGCATTGGGCGTGGGGGTGAGCGAAATCCCGCAGCGCGTTCTCGCTGTCTACGAAGCATGTCTTGCTCGAGTTCTCTAGCAAACTCATCATTTGAGTTTGAGTTCGAGTTCGGACTCTGAACCTGAACACCAGATTGCCTGACAAATTCTTTGACACTCTGGTTCATATTACTATTGGTAACGATTTTTTTAATAATCCTTGGAGAAGGTGGCATTATCCATCACTACATCTACACCATAAATGACGGGCTGGTTAGGGTAATAGTCTCCATTGTATGTTACTTCAGCATTCCTGACTTCAATGTCTCTTGAACTGAACGGACCCACATAGAAATCGGGATTGAACTTCTGCTTTCCGAGGTTGTTGGCTTGGCAGTGTTGATTGAAAACCTGTACGAAGATCTTCTGGGGTACGAAACAATCCTTGCCATACTTGATGTTGGTCGACTCTAGGAAGTTGTGGAGTGTATTCGCCACCATTGCCACCTGCTTCTGGATAATTTTGAAATAGGGTGGAACGACATTCCAAATGTCTCTGTCGCGGTACTTGTTCGAGTAATCGAGATAAGCTCGTACGCACTTGAGAAGGATAATTGGAAGTTCAGCCTCAAGCTTCTTGTCTAGATGTGGGTCTGCTTCCCGCACCTGCTTTGTAAAGTTCCATGCAAGGATACGACGCAGTACGGAACCCGAATTATCTTTCCAGTTGGGTACTTCGTTACCCGCGAGAACACCAGGAACGGTCCATACCATTGAAGCGGCAGTCTTGTTCTTCACAGCAACAGAGACACTTTCACCTGATACAATCGACTGGAACTCTGCTTGTTCAAGTGCGAGGTCAGCCTTAATCTCAGGAGCGACGAACATGAAAGAGTCCTTGATCGCAGAAAGACCAAACTTTCGTTCAATGTTGTTCGCGAGGGTTCCAACATCTTCCTTTTCATAAAACCTCTCAAACACCTTTGTCAAGAGAGTCGATTTACCTGAACCGGCAATACCTTTGAAGAATGGAATCACCTGCCAGCTATCGAGTTCGCCGACATCGTAACACAGACGACCTCCCATCACATAGGCCCAATGACACACTTCCGGTTCAAACTGTTGGTAGTGGAGTACTCGGTCAAAATGGGGTGTTGGAATATCCTGCCAGTTCTCGATATGCGAAAAGTCATCAAACTGCTGATCGAAATACTTACAGGCAATGATAGTGGGATCAAGGCAGGCAAACTCTTTACTCTCGTATGGGTAGAAACGACAATCATAGACTCCACGATCAGGCAACCATTCCTTACCAACGAATACACCATTCTTGAACGACCACACGTGGCGTCTCTTCACAATTTCCGGAAACTGTGGATCTACACAAGTGGAGATATTATCGACAACATCACGAAACACCGATCCACGACTAGTGAAGTTCTTCCAATTGTTGAAATTATCATCCTTTTGTGCAATCGTGTATACAAACTGCTTGATGTCAAACCTGGGAACCCAGGCGCGAGTACCACGACGATCGAAGGTCTTGATTTCTTCACAACACTGTCCCTTGTATCGACGATATCCACAATTGTAAAGTTCGTCCAGGGTGTACAGTAGACACTTTTGATAAGGTGTACACTCATCAACTGCATCTTCATCCATCGTAGATGGGTCAGAGTTTGAACTTGCCTCAGGTTTAGCTGTAGGGTTCACAACACGTTCGTACGAAATATAGTGTCTGCGGATATTGTCATATCCATCAGTAAGTTGCTTCAATACATTATTAATACGCTTGACGGGAGTAGTACCTTCGTCGGAAATTTCTTTTTCAATTTTAAGTTCTGATACATGATTTTTTAGTTCGACAAGAAAACGACGTTGCTTATCACGAAGACCCTTAATAGCTAAGATGTCAATACCATCAGCCCTAGGGTTATTGTTTTCATCCCAGTTAGAGTGGTGCATAAATTGACGGTATCCAAGTTCACGAGCATTCCTATAATCTTCTGTCCTGAGATCCCAGTGGAACTCAAATTGAGTGATTGTGTCAATCACTTGATCACCATTCATCGATTGGATTTGCTGCTTCTGCAACTCTGCGAGTGCTTCAAACTTGTTGGGTTCCTTATCGATGAAGTGGGTACCTTCCATTTACATATTTACAATTTTTTCCTCTAAGCAGATTTCAACTCACTCAAAATCTTTATCAGTATTTTATTTTGGACTTGCATTTGTTGACCAATTGTTACCAGGGCGGAACACACTGTGTCACCATCGGGTGTCGCCATCAAAGATGTCATGAGACCGGCAATATCCAAACCCTCGTCACCTTCATCTTCATCATCGAAGTCTTCGAGATCATCTTCCATGATAATCTCACCCTCCTCGATCTCATCTTCAGTCATCTCATCCTCGGTGACTTCTTCAATTTCATCCTCGGGGATTTCTTCAGGCTGTTTCGACATTTGTTGTAGACTGAGAAAAATCGGGGTCGGGAAATGCGCGTTTGACCAAAATTATTTTCTCTGCTTATAGTACAACAACTCTCAAAATGGCTGGCGGTCTTATGCAACTCGTCGCTTACGGTGCCCAGGATGTCTACCTTACCGGTAACCCTGAGGTAACTTTCTTCCAGGCCAAGTACAAGCGCCACACTAACTTCGCGATGGAGAACATCGAGCAGACCGTCAACGGTACTGCCTCGGACTCCGGCCGCGTGTCCGTCACCGTTGCCCGCAACGGTGATCTCGTCGGTGACATGTACATCGAGCTCGAGTCCGATGTCGACACCTCCGCCCTCGCGTGCTGGGTCGCCGAGCGCGCCGTCAACAACGTCGAGCTTTCCATCGGTGGTCAGCGCATCGACAAGCACTACCAGAAGTGGTGGCGTCTGTACTCCGAGCTTTACCTCGATGAGTCCAAGAAGGCCACTTACGGCAAGATGACCACTGCCATCAACGGCAAGACTGTCTACCTTCCCCTGTTCTTCTTCTTCAACCGCAACCCCGGTCTCTACCTGCCCCTCATTGCGCTCCAGTACCACGAGGTCCGCGTTGACATTGACCTTGCGTCCGACTTCTCCACCTACTGCAACACCTCCGTGTTCAAGGTGTGGGCCAACTACATCTACCTGGACACCGAGGAGCGTCGTCGCTTCGCCCAGAAGGGTCACGAGTACCTGATCGAGCAGGTTCAGCACACCGGTACCGACACCGTCGACACTGGTGCCACCAAGCAGGTCCGCCTCTCGTACAACCACCCCGTCAAGGAGCTCGTGTGGTGCTTCTCCAACACCGCCGCGGCTTCGTCCCTGTGGAACTTCACCACTGACACCAACAACATCACCCTTGAGTCCAACGTGTCCGGCATCGAGTCCAACTGCCTCGTGCCCACCTCCCTCTACGGTGCTCCCATGCTTCACGTTGGTGACGCCGGTTCCTCCGCGGAGTTCACCGAGGAGGCCGTCGGTCCCCTCAACACCTTCAAGCTCATCCTCAACGGCCAGGACCGTTTCAAGGAGCAGAAGGGCAAGTACTTCAACCAGGTCCAGGCCTTCAACCACCACACTGGCTCCCCCTACGCCGGTGTCTACTCGTACTCCTTCGCGCTCAAGCCCGAGGAGCACCAGCCCACTGGTACCTGCAACTTCTCGCGCATCGACAACGCGCAGGTTGCGGTCACTGCCAACACCCTCAACGGCGCGACCTCTATGCACATGTTCGCGACCAACTACAACGTCCTCCGCATCCAATCGGGTATGGGCGGCCTCGCTTTCTCCAACTAAGCATTTAGTCTTAGTTTTTTGAAATAATTAATCAACAACTCATTTTTAAAATGCACAGTACCAATGCTGTTTAAAAATGATTAGCAAGCCTAAGTCGACCTATGTTTTTTTGTTTTCTAGACCAAAATGCGCAACTTTTCACGTGTCGATCTGATTACTACACTGACTATGATGATGCACACCACAGAAAATAACAGTGATATGGAACTTAATAGAACTATGGCACTGTCTATGTTTGAGGTTATACTCAGATATTACAATCTTCTCAATCGAGAAGGTGACGAGAAATTAATTCAGACCTGTTATGATAAGGCGAAAGGGCCTAAAAATGATCACAGATTTGCGAAGTATGCTGTTAAATTTGAGGAACTTACTAGACCGCCACCTTTGCGCCGTTCGAAGCGCTTAGCAAATAAGCGTACTTAAATATAAGCCTCTCATTCTAGATAATGTTCAAGAAAGTGTTTGAACTTTTTGTTAAAGTGGATAAACCCAAATTGGGGCGCTGGTCTCTAAAATCTTGTAATGAAATTTCAACATCCATAAATTCTATCTATCAAAACAGAGATCATTGTGGTGACACGATTTGTAAAACACCTAAGAAGGCTGCAGAATATAAGGATAAACCACAATAAGCAATCATGTATGAGATTTACACTGATGGAAGTTGTCTCGGAAATCCTGGACGTGGTGGCTGGGGTGTGGTTAGTGATGACTTTAAACTCTCTGGTAAACAGTGTGATACCACCAATAATGCAATGGAGATGACGGCTATTCTCAAAGCCCTCGAAGAATGTGTTAAGAGGGATATCCAAGAAGTCTGTATATTCACAGATAGCCAGTATGTGAAGAATGGTATTAGTTTATGGATTGTCAAATGGAAAAAGAATGACTGGATAACATCTACGGGTACACCCGTTAAAAATAAGGAGTTGTGGATTTCTATGGATGAAACGCGTAATAAATTGAAGACTGTTGAATGGAAATGGGTAAAAGCGCACAATGGAGACCCTAAAAATGAAGAAGTTGATACATTAGCCTACGAAGCTGCTGGTGGAACCCCTAAAACCAAGACTCCGAGTGGAACGAAGAAGCAAAAATTTTACGCGGTTGTTAAAGGGCACATCCCAGGTATATACACAACTTGGGATGAAGCTAAGACGCAGGTGGATGGATATCCCGGTGCGGTCTATAAGTCTTTTAAAACTGAAGAAGAAGCTGAGGAATTTATGAATACACCTGTAAAGGAGCGGATATACCTAAATGTTCCGTATGAAGAAAAAGACCACGTTAAATCATTGGGTGCAAGATGGGATCCAGCAAAAAAGAAGTGGTGGGTTCAGGATATGAAAGCCGATCTGGAAATATATGTTGACTAAGTGTAATGGGTGAAGCGGATGTGCCCCATGAGCATTTCTGGTGTGAAAAGCAGGAGAAGTTACTCGTAAGATGGGCAGAAAAAGCTGCCGGATACAGATGGCTTCACAACCATGCTCGACTCTATTACAAAAAACAACACGACTATCTTTCATATCCAAGTATAGTCATAGCAAGTATCACGGGTGTAGGTGGTTTTGCTGTTTTAAATCCAAGTGGTAATGATGATGTAGATTCAGAAACGAAAACTAAAATTATGTTAGTCCAATACTTTTTCGCCTTTCTCAATGTTTTGGGTGGCATTCTCACTTCGATCAGTAAGTTTAGTCAAAGTGCGAACTTAGCCGAGTCACACTCTGCGTTGTGTGTCCAGTATTCCAAGTTCTATCGTAACATTGATATGGAGTTGTCCCTCGATGTTCTTCACAGAGAAGATGTACTCGAATTTGTGCAAAAGGCGCGACAAGAATATGATCGTCTTCTAGATGATGCTCCGGACATACCGGCAATATCTATTCAGGCGTTCAATATGGAGTTCCCCGATAAAGAAAATAAACCGGATGTCTGCAATGGACTCAGTATAATCATGAGTGATGATGCAGCTTCGACGATATCCTCTACAGCGAATCCGGTCTCCAGATGGTTGAAGAGTGTCAGGAGACTAAATGTGAAGAGACGAAGTCAAGAAATGCCCAGACAAAATTCTGTTGAGGTATAATAAAGTATAATGGGTCTTTCACCCATCAATAATTTCATATTTTTGGCCACGATCACTCTCGCTTACGGTTTCCTCTACAGCCGAATGGATCCCAAGGAGTTCGGATTCGAGAGTCCTATTGATCCTTACTATTTCGCCTTTACCACGATGTCGACCGTTGGGTATGGTGACTTTGGCCCTAAGACGGATCGGGCTAAGATGCTTGTGATGTCTCAACAGGGCATTCTCGTCGGTGAGCTTGTATCTATCCTCGGTTCGATGGTTTCCAGCAAGGGTGGTAAGCTCGCCTAAATATTCATCTTGAAAAAATGTATTATCCTATTCTAAATGATAGTTGTCATCCTATTATTTACAGTATGGTTCTTAGCATACGCAAATAAATGTTCTTGTGAAAAGAAGACTAAAGGGTGTTACCGAACAGAGTTTTACGGCTTCCAGTATGGACACTTAAACTTGTACATCCTATTGGGTGCGTTGTATCCCAAACAGTTCTGGTTTTGGATTACCCTTGGTGCCCTATGGGAAGTTTTTGAATACTGGCTGTCTATGCGACCACAACTTGTACATAAGTTTGGTGGATGTCTTTCAGAATCCGATGACGAATCACCTTTATGGTTCAGACGCGTTTACGCAAATAAACCAAAACATGAAAACTTTATTGATCGATTCTTCGGAATCCATAATTCACAAGTGCATACGTGGCACTACTCTATAGGTGAAAATTTGACGAATGTCATTGGATTCATGATTGGAAAGTATATAAAAGAAAAGTTCTTATAATAAACCAGATGAACGTGGGAATACTCACGGCTGGTGGTGTATGTCCAGGTGTAAACAACCTTATCCACACCCTAACACGCCTCGAAAGTTCTAAAGATAGTCGGATCATTGGATTCAATGAAGGGTTCCGTGGTCTAAACAATAATATCCGAACAGAGCTTTCGCGTCAAAAAATAGAAGAAGGTGCTGGATCGATTCTCAGGGTATCGTGTGATCCTGTGAAATTGGACCAAGTCATAGACCGAGTGAACGAACTCGACCGTCTCTACTGTATTTGTGGGAATGAATCAATGAAGAGTGCCGCTCAACTCGCACTCGACGAACGCGTGAACACGAATATCATCGGTATCGCTAAGACTATCTTCGATGACATCCCGGGTATGGAATCTATCGGGTTTCAAACAGCTGTACAAGAGTTTGCAAAGTACATAGACTATGCGCACACCGAAGCTACTTCAACAAATTCAATTGTTTTCGTAGAAGCGCCCGGACACCGTGTTACGGATCTTTCGACGAATGCCACATATGCCAGGTACTCGAAGGTGACTGATGTCATCAATCGCCAAACAGTTAATTCGACGACGATGAAACAAATCGCAGAAAACTACGAAAGGTATGGATACGCAGTCGTAGTCGTCGCAGAGGCGTGTGAGTATCAAGATGTTGTGGATTTTATCCATGACGAAATGGATGTAGAACCCAAGGTCATGAACCCTGGTTTTGTTATCCGTGATGTTGAAGCGTGTGCGTACGATACGATCCTCTCTGTGAAAGTCGCTCGGGAAGCTTTTGAAAATGCACAAAAGTTTGACGATTTCATTCAGGGGGGAAACACGAGAATCAAGTTCTACGACTACATACTTAAAGTTTAGACCTATAAGTAATATGTGTTATACACAACGACTAGTCAAGTGGTCGAGTTGCACCTTTGTTCCAATAACTCAGTTGGTTAGAGTGTGGTGCTTATAACGCCAAAGTCGCGGGTTCGAGCCCCGTTTGGAACATTTTTATAAACATTATTGTGTGTGTTTATAAAAATGGTCTTGGAATACAAAATCAAAATTAAAGACTCTACAACCCCTGAATTACTTGACACCTATTTTGAAGATGCGTGGACATACAGGAAACCTGTGAAGTTTGTTATAGATGTCACGGAGTGTAAGAAAGTTTCCCTTGGTCGCATTCTTTCCATGAAAGGGGTCCTTGATAAACACCGCCCAAACTCTCGGAGGTACATAGATCACTCTGAAGTTATCGTCAAGTCTCGATGGGCAAAGAGACTCCTAAATATAGGTTTGGGTATCATTCGTACAGAAAGGCCTGTATACATCAGTACCCCCACTTGAGTTCGTGAGGAGTCTTGTCAGGAAATTGTCTCGAGAAGAATTTTCGGTTTCCGTGATCACTGTGGCCGATGAGACTCTTATGGGTTCTATCGATTAGAATGTATTCACGTAAGTCTTTGTAGTAGACGCGTGCACCTTGGGCAATGAGATCCTCATGTTTCATGTCGACATGGTTGTCCATGGGTAGGAAGTAACGTTTGTACTCTTTCATGTTTTCGACGTTGATGAGATAGCACTTGGTACTCGAAATCCATTTCACCTTTTCGAGAGTTCCCTCCTTCTTGTCTGGTAATCTCGATAAACAGTGGAAGAAGCACATCTCAAAGTCGTCCCCCTTTTCATCGATGACACCCTGTATCTGGTCATAGAGTTCGTCTGACTTTATGATGACATTGTCTTCAAAAATGACCGCATATTTAAGACCCTGGTCAAAACATCTTTGATAGAAGTCCATGTGTCCAAAGAAACACCCGATCGCACCCATGTTGAAATAGGTTATGTCTGGTCGTTTTACGAGGGGGTTGTAATGTATTTCCAAAGCTTTTTCAAAATACTCTGGATCTATTTGATCTTCGTATTCGCGAGCCACTTTCACGTTACGAGTATCTGCCCCATATATAACTTCTAATGGGATATCATCTTTGTGACTCTTAACAAACCTTTCATACCGCTCTTTTTGATTTTTCATCGTAAGCAAGAAACATTTGTAATCATATTTTCGTGTAGCCTTACCTGGTCTCATATCTATTAGGATGAATATACATAAGAGTATTAAGATGATGAACAGAATCATACCTACTTAAACATTAGAAAATAGTACTGAATAATGGATAGCATCATCGATGGCGTCGGTCTGACAAGTTCGGTACTCATATCGATCATGTTTGTACCACAAGTGGTTCATGTCTATAGAACAAAAGATACGAATGCCATCAACTATGCGTTTTTGAACCTCAACCTTCTGGCGAGTTCCCTAGGTCTCGTGTATTCGATTTATTTCAATGTCGTTCCGATGATTGTGGCAAATACATCTGCAGGACTATTTTCACTTTCCCTTGCGAGTATGAAACTTATCAACGATAGGTCTAAATGTGTCGAGAAATCTCCAGTCTAAAAGGGGTTTAAAGAAGAGAGTGGTAAAAGAAATATATCCGAGGCTCCTATAGTGTAGTTGGTCAAACACTGTGGACTTTGAATCCACCACCCGTGGTTCGAATCCACGTGGGAGCTACCACCCCCTCTTAGCTCAGTTGGTAGAGCAGTGGACTGTAGTTCCATTTGTCATTCGTTCGATTCGGAT
>Ga0075480_10000078_pt1 | contig 44137 bp, 48 predicted proteins | sample DEB08_DNA_7_FD_81590 | JGI IMG/M metagenome (GOLD analysis project Ga0075480, IMG submission 81590) | Aqueous microbial communities from the Delaware River and Bay under freshwater to marine salinity gradient to study organic matter... | ecosystem: Environmental > Aquatic > Marine > Coastal ... | reverse complement strand
TGATGACCATGATGACCATGGTGATGACGATCGTGATGATCATGACGGCCATGATGATGGAATTACAGCTGAAGATCGTGATGACCATGATGACCATGGTGATGACGATCGTGATGATCATGACGGCCATGATGATGGAATTACAGCTGAAGATCGTGATGACCATGATGACCATGGTGATGACGATCGTGAAGAAGCGTTCACATTCGATCCACACAGTTGGTTGAGTCCGATGGCTTTCCGAGCCCAACTCAATCTTGTTTTAGATGCAATGTCTTCAACATTCCCGGATGGGTCTTCAAGTTTCAATACTAATGCAAATAATTACAGTAATCAACTAATGGATTTGCATATTTCATATGTAGCCGCATTTGGAGATGAAGGAACTTGTGCAATGGCTGGTCAAGATAAATCAATTGTTGCTAATCATAATGCATACTCGTACATGTCTGTAGCATATGATATTGAAATCATTACTCTACATGGACTTGATCCTGAAGGAGAGCCTTCTCCAGCGGATATTGCTGAAGTAGTTGAACACATTAATGAAGAAGGAATTACAGTACTATTCGTTGAAGAATATACAGACTCAACAGCTGTTAACTCAATAGTTTCTGAAACCGGAGTTTCTGTAGAAAAACTTTACACAATGGAAATGCCTCCTAGTGATAGTAGTGATGATTATCTATCTATGATGAACAAAAATCTAGAGAATATTGTCTCTGGATGTGGGTGTTAAAACTAATTGTAGGTGATTTCATGCATTATGTTGATATATTGCCTGTGATATTTGTTGCAGGGGTTTTTGTAGCCTTGATAGGCAACTTAATCGTCGATTATCTAAATACTGCTCGTGCCAGATTTTAACAATGTAACTTGATACCCATCAATAAGGCCATCTGAGTAGGTGTTAAAATGGGGGTGTCAGAAATTGAAGAAGTTTGCTGTGATGATCCTATTTTAAATGTTGAAAACTTAACTGTACTACGATCTGGAAAACTTGTATTAAGTGATATAAATTTAACAGTGCACAAAGGAGAATTCATAGGCATAGTAGGGCCTAATGGAAGCGGTAAATCTACACTATTACTCTCTATCCTAGGTTTCCTTAAAGCACATGAAGGGAAAATAAGCATCTATGGTAATAGTCCGAATCCAAAATCATTCTACGGAAGAGTTGGTTGGGTGTCTCAGGCCGCATCTAATCTTCCTCGGCAAGTCAGATTAACAATCCGGGAACTAGTAGGTCTGGGGACAGTTAGTGGGAAAAATTTGTTATCACGGTCAAATTCAAGCTCTAATCAAAAGGTTAACGAGGCCATAAGAATGGTAGGTTTGGAAGATGTTTCAGATATTGATATATCTAAACTGTCAGGAGGTCAGAGACAGCGTGCAGTAATTGCTAGAGCATTAGCCACTGACGCGGAATTTATTTTACTCGATGAACCTCTAGTGGGAATAGACAGGGATGCAAGAAATTCCTTACTGAAATTACTTGATCGACTTTGCCATAATGAAGGAAAAACGATTCTAATGGTTTCTCACGATCTAACAGCTATTCGACAAACATCTCACAGAATGATATTTCTAGAAGAGAAAATTAGATTTGATGGACCTACTGATCTTTTCCCTGACTTGGAAACTTTAGCAGATTTACGTGGTATTACCCCTGCTCACGATGGTCCAATTCAGATTCACTCAATTTCTAAGGAGGTTGAATGATTTGTCCCTAGACTTCGGCTCCATATTGATGGCTGCAATCACGCCCATTTTAGAAGCTATTTCACCGATCATTCCTGGCGAAATATTCCCCTATTTTTTTACTATGGAATTATTTCAACGAGCATTGATTTCTGCAATCTTCGTTACAGTAGTTGCTGGATTACTAGGCACGTTCTTATTAATCCGTAATCTTGCATTGATTGGTGATGGTCTGGCTCACGTATCCTTCGGCGGTGTAGCTATTGGAGTTGTTTTGGGGGCCTCCTCTCCTCTCTGGTATGCATTAGTTTTCAGTATCGCTGCCTCGATTATAATTTACGAACTTCAGTCTAGAGAAATTCTTACTGGAGATGCTTCTATTGCAATTTTCCTTACAGGAATGCTGGCTATGGGTTTGGTTGCTCTCAGACTTGGTGGAGGAGGGATCACAACTGATATCGAAGGATACTTATTTGGAAATTTATTACTAATTGATGAAGCAGGTCTAAATATGATTTCTATTATTTGTCTTTCTTCAATCCTTATTCTATTTTCTATTAGGAACGGTTTACTGGCAACGACTGTCGATCCTTTATCTGCAGCAGTACAAGGAATTCCGGTACGAAATATTGGATTATTGTTTAGTGTTATTACAGCAGCAGTTGTTGTCAGTATGGTGCAAGTAGTTGGAGCATTATTGGTAACATCGTTACTTGTTACCCCCGCAGCAACTGCACAAATAGTCGGTAAGAGTTTCCGTTCATGTATGATTTGGACTCAGATTTTTGGAATATCGTCTGTTCTAATCGGCCTATATTTATCTTCAGAATTAGAAACAGGAAGTGGTTCAATGATTGCATTAGTTACAGCCATAGTTTTCTGTTTGGTAGCTCTGATCAAGGCTACATTTACCAATCAAATAGATTCTTTTACAAATCCTGAAATTTCTAAGGAGTGAAGTTGATGGTTAGTTTCAATGAAATTATAGAAATAATTGTAGTTAGTATGCGTGATGCATTTCTTGCAGTAACTGTTTTTGTAGCAGCTATGGTTTTGTTATTCAGTTGGTTACAGTATATTACTGCCGGAAAATTTGTCGATACAATTCGAAATAATACTGTAATGCAACCAGTAATTGGTGCATTGATGGGAATAACTCCTGGATGCGGTGGAGCCATAGTGATGATGCCAATGTATGCACGTGGTTATGTGACCTATGGTACAGTTATAGCAACTCTAATTGCGACTTTAGGAGATGCAGCATTCGTATTAATTGGTGTAGCAATCACAGATTCATCATTTATTGCTCCCGTTATTGCAGTACACCTAATATCATTAATTGTTGGAATTTCATGGGGTTATCTAGTAGATGTTATGAAAATCACTCCACGCAACCCATTAGGGATACTAAGTAGGAATTTTAAGGATAATATTTCATCCAAGATTCCTATTGATAACAATCAAGGCCCTAGAGAAGTATTCGAAGATCTTGGTAGAGAAGAAGAAAATGGTTTGGGCTATTTCCTACTTCATCAGGGATATACTGTATGGTGGATTGTAACTGCTCTCGGACTTATATTTGCAATAATGTTGTTAATTTGGAGTGCCCAAGATGCGGATTTCTCTTTAGAATTGAACTATAATCCATTGACTCTACATGGATTCATTACTTGGATAGGCTTGATTGGTACTTCTTTATCTGTAATACTTTATATTTCACAGAAAAATTGGATTGGAGATGATACTGAAGCGTCTATCGGTGATAAATTGTACTCGATGCGCGAAACTCTGATTCATTCTGCAAGCGAAACCGCCTTCGTCACATTTTGGGTTATGTCCGCCTATCTTATATTTGAATTTTCAATGTTATTTTCTGGTATGAATGAGGCTGATTTGGCTATATATGGCGATGGAATTATTGCAGTGATAATAGCTTCATTAATTGGATTAATCCCTGGATGTGGGCCGCAAATAATAGCAATAACTGCATACACTAAAGATTTAATCTCGTTTCCTGCACTTGTGGCCAATGCCATTAGTCAAGATGGTGATGCACTTTTTCCTTTACTTGCGAGACATCGGGTTGCGAGTTTGTGGGCAACAGTTCATACCACCATACCTGCCTTAATTATCGGGATTGGATTGACCTTTTTTGATATTACATTCTAATATATAGTGAGATTATGGAAGTTAAAAAAATTCGTAGATATGATATCGACTGGCTCAGAGTAATTTTATTTGGGCTTTTAATACCATTCCATGTAGCAATTGGTGTTTACTGGTCCACTTATGGTACAGATATCAATCCAAATATTCAAGAAATTAATGAAACAGATGAACTTATATTCATAGAAGAAAGTAATGATTATACTGCAGAATCTATATCCTTTACAAGCATGATTTTGCACTGGATGCATCAATGGAGACTTGCTGCTTTATTCATGATTTCTGGAATGGGGACTGCTTTTGCTTTCAAAAGTAGAACTTGGAAAATTTTCCTCAGAGAAAGGTGTCAACGATTACTAATTCCAATGTTTTTTGGAGCGTGGACAATGGGTTTCATCGGCAGTGTAATTTTAGGATATGAGAGTTCAGATCCAATAAGCCTTACAAAATCCTTTATTTTTGGTATTTTCTGGAGGTCTCTGATATTTTGGATACCTGTGTTTGGTAAATTAATAGCTTTAGGGCATTTATGGTTTCTCTGGAATTTATTTCAATATTCTCTTTTATTGACTCCAATTTTTCATTATGTAAGTAAGTATCCTGAAGGTGAATTGATACGTATCTTCCGTTCTTTTTTCACTATACCCTTGAACTTAGGAATATTATTTATTTTACCTTTCACACTTACTACAACTGAAATTTTGTTCAAGCCTTGGTTCCCAGGATATATAGGTGTTGGATATGAATGGTTTTGGTTTTTAGTATTCTTCGCCTTTGGTTACATCTGCATTATTGCCAAAGAACAATATTATGATTTCATTGAAACAAAGCGAGTTCTAATTACTGCAATCACTCTGCTGTTAACTATTGCATTTATTTGGATAAGAATTCAGCAGCATGAGTCTGGCATTCCATATATTGATGGAGGATGGTTGGAAAATAAAATATTTCATAATGGAATGACTATTTTTGCATGCTTTATTCATAGTTTTCATGCATGGTTTTGGTGTTTGACAATATTTTCTTGGGGCTCAAAATTTCTCAATAAACCGAGTAAAAATTTAACTTACTTAAATCAAGGTGTCTACCCATTCTATATTGTTCATATGCCATTAACATTTGCTGGTCTGAGGATATCTTCTGATTTGGGAATCAAAAATTATCCTGCTGTATTACTATCTACAATAATTGTAATCATCACTTGTTGGCTATTTTTCGAATTGGTCAGGAGGACTAAAGTTTCTAGATTCTTATTTGGAATTAAAGAAAGAAAATTAGAAAATTAGAAAGTCCTAAAAATACTATTAGTATGAGAGTTATGTGGAAGGAAAGACACTGAAACCGGAACCATGGGCTTTACACTTGTTAGGTTTAATAAGCCCTTTTTTGGTTATTAGTGGGAATATTCTGGGAGGAGGGTATACTGCAATGGGTGTGATCTTCATTTGGGGTATAGGACCAATCCTGGATGTATTACTCGGTAAAAGTAAAATTCACCGACCAGCAAGGGACTCAGGTACTCCATTTGAGATATTATTATGGGTTCATGGAATCTTACATTTCTTTGTCATTGGTTCTTTCTTTTTATTTGCATTTCAACAAACAGAAGTCAATTTGTGGCTCGTTGCTGCTGCTATGTCGACTGGACTTTGTTCAGGCGCATCTGCAATCGTAACAGCTCATGAACTGGGTCATCATAAACCTAAGAGTCCAGGATGGATATTAGCAAGGTTTCTATTATTCTCTGTTAATTACTCACATTTCACAACTGAACATAATCATGTTCACCATAAATGGGTTGCTACAGATAGAGATTCTGCTAGTGCTAGACAAGAAGAAGGAATTTGGTATTTTTGGTTTAGAACAATTCCTGGCCAGTTCGTTTCAGCATATCGGGTTCATGCTAAGAAAGGAAAGTCCGGTCTGATGAACCCTACAATCAGACTCTTTTCATTACAAATTATAGTTTGTGGTATATTGTTATTATTTGAAAATGGAATTGTTCTTCTTTCTGGGTGGTTGATTCTTTCACTCTTGGCAATTCTAACTCTGGAATATGTCAATTACATACGTCATTGGGGCCTTAGAAGAAATGTTGATCAAAGGCAAACTTCAATGCATTCATGGAATACAGAATCTCGATGGTCTCGTTGGTCATTACTAGAATTGACTAGACACTCTCATCATCATTTACAGGCGAGTGCCCCTTTTTGGAAATTAGAACCACATCCCGAAGCTCCAGAACTACCTTCGGGGTATTATGCATGTTGGTGGCCTTGTTTGATACCTCCACTATGGAGAAGATGGTTGAGTCCAAGAATTCCAACAATAAATTAATTTTGTAATTGACATTCCGTTTCACTTATACGGATGATTGAAACCAATAATAATTAGGTGTCGGAATGACTGAGGTAACTTTGCATCATCTTAGAAAAACCGCTGCTAGAGATACAGATGAATATGTTTTTTCTCAATTAATACCTTATATTGGAAATAAGAGGAAATTACTCGATTTAATTCATCAAGCAATAAATGAAACAAAAATCGAAAATGGAACATTTGTGGATTTATTTTCAGGAAGTACTGTAGTATCTCGCTTTGCTAAAAAACTTGGATTCAGAGTTTTATCAAATGATTGGGAACCTTATTCTGAACAAATTGCAAAGGGAACAGTCGCACTCAATAAAATACCTAAATTTGAGAAATTAGGCGGTTATGAGAATGTTTTCAAAATCCTAAATGATGTAGAACCTTTGGAAGATTACATCACAAGACACTTATGTCCGAGCGATGACAATAATCTTGATCATGAAAAAGATAGATTGTTTTTCATGAGGAAAAATGGTATGAAAATAGATGCAATGAGAGAATTAATATCAATTTGGGTCGATAATGATATGATTTCAGATACAGAATTTTCCTATATTATGGCTTCATTCATGTATTCCGTATCCTACGTCAGTAATACTAGTGGTGTATTCAAGGGATTTCACAAAGGTTGGGGAGGAAGTAACGGGACTGCTCAATATAGAATATGTTCAGATATTAAATTACGTCCCGCAATAATTTATGACAATGGTCAAGAGAATATATCTTCAAGACAGGATGCAGGATTACTAGTAGATGATTTATCAGAATTATTAGGTGATGTTCCTGATATTGTATATTTGGACCCACCTTATAATCAGCATCCATATGGATCAAATTATCACGTATTGAATTCAATTGTTCTTTGGGACAAACCTAAATTTCCAGAGAAAATCACTAGAGGCACTAAGTCTGCAATTCGTCTAGATTGGAGGTCTGAAAGGAGGAGTGCATACAATTACAGTATTAAGGCAGCCGAAGAATTTGATAATCTGATTAGAAAGATTAATTGTAAATACATTCTTACTAGTTATAGTACTGAAGGGAATATACCCTTAGAAAAAATGATGAATATTTTAGGTTCTAAAGGTTCTCTGAGTGTTGTGAAAAGAGAGTATGTCAGATATAGAGTCAGCCCTACGAGACTTTCTCCTAAACCGAGAAATGTAGAATTTGTAGTAATTACCAATACATCTGGAAAGGCAGCTTCAAAGGAGATAATAGACAAAATTGTTACAGATATTTTGTCAATTGATTCAGGGATTCAGTGATTAATTGCCAATATGAGTTGAAAATATGAATGATGAAAATGCTAAATTTATATGGACGTATATTCAAGAAGCAGGAGAAAAATTAGTCGATAGGTTACCTCCATCAAAAAATCATCCTAGAGGAAGGAATCCCTATGCCCATGTTGCAATTTGTGTCAAAGGAAAGTTTTCTATGTCATACAAAGAGATTCCTGATGATAAATTTCAAGATGTAATTGATTACATTGATTTTCTAGTCGAGAACCCATCATAGTTGCGATGATTTTTATTTACAAATCTGCATTTTTCTCCCTCAATATTTATGGTTGTAATTTTATTGCAGTTGAAAAATAGTTTCATATATCAAAACCACTTAGCAAGTTTATGAATATTAACTATGACTTCAAACCTACATTTACATTGATGACCGCAAATTTAGAACCTGGTGAATCAATTAAGGTTGAACCTGGTGCAATGGTTGCTCAATCATTCGATTTGAGTATTAAAACAGGAATGGGGGGCGGAAAAGGAGTAGGTGGTTTCCTAAAGAGTATGGCAAAGTCAATGGTTGGTGGAGAATCATTCTGGCTTAACACGTTCACAGCAGGATCTAATGGAGGTTGGGTATCCATGGCCCCTTCAGCTCCGGGAGATATTGAAACCTTTGATTTAGCTCCTGGACAAAATTTATTCATGCAGAGCGGGGCATTCATGGCTTGCACATCAAATGTACAAACAGATACCAAATTTCAAGGTCTTAAATCTGTATTTTCTAGAGAGGGTGCTTTCTTCCTAAGAGCATTTGTAGAGGATAATTCAAATGGTAAAATTTTCTATTGTGCTTATGGTGCACTAAAAGAGATTGAAGTAACGCCACAGAATCCTATCAAAGTGGACAATGGTCATCTCGTAGCTTTCACAGATGGGATTTCATATGGTGTGGCTCCGTCTGGTGGAGTGAAAACTTCATTTTTTGGAGGAGAGGGATTAGTTCTAGAACTATCAGGTTCTGGAAAGGTCTGGATTCAAACTAGAAATCTAGAAGCTCTTGCTAACCGAATCATTCCATTCTTACCACAGCAAAGAAGTCAGTAATTACTAAGAATTTCCTACGAGCTTCAATCTAGGCTCTTCTTTGACTGGTAGATGTATCAAAGAGGAGAATATCCCTACTGCTATCCCTATCCACCAGACAGTTGTATAACTCCCATATGCATCATAAAGAACACCGCCTAAATATACTCCAACAAAGCTTCCTAATTGATGTGAGAAGAACACTATCCCATACAATGTCGCCATGTATTTCAATCCATATATGTGGGCTACTAATCCACTAGTTAGTGGAACAGTAGCTAGCCAAAGGAAACCCATTGAAAATGAAAAGACTAGTACTGTGTTTGCTGTAATTGGAGTCAAGATAAACCAGATTGCAGCGATTGATCTTCCTGCATAAATTCCAGATAATAGCCATTTCTTACCATATCTTTTACCTGCCCATCCTGCTAACAAAGTCCCTAAAATATTTGCAGCACCGATTACTGAAATGGCCATTCCTCCTAAAGCGGCTGTTGTTTCTATACCTAAATCTCCACACCATCCCGTAGGATCAATTGGAGCGCTCATTTCTGTAACTAATGCTGGAAAATGTGCCGTGATAAACGCTAGTTGATAACCGCAAGAAAAGAATCCTACAAAAATCATCATATATGTTGGATCTTTGAATGCAATCATTAAGACTTCACTTAATGTCTCTTCTATCTCATCCTTAGAAGCTCTTTCAGGATATCTCATGAATGGTAATAATAGAATTACTGATAATATCGAAGCGGCAAAAATCAGAAATACAGTTTGCCAAGTCATAGTTTCTAGTAATATTATTGCCACTGTTGGCCCTACAATTTGTCCTGCTGAGCCGGATGCCGTTGCAATTGCTAAACTCATAGCTCTATGTTCAGGAGCACTTGCTCTTCCAACTACAGCCAAAATAACTCCGAATCCGGTACCGGCAATCCCAAATCCAACTAGTATCTCATAAAACTGGATTGCTAGAGGTGAATTTGCTCCTGTTGTTAAAACCAATCCCAATGCGTATAATATAGAGCCTAGAATTATTGCTTTTTTATCTCCTATTTTCTCTGCGAATGCTCCAAAGAACGGTGCACTGAATCCCCATGCTAGATTCTGTATTGCTATAGCTAAACTAAATTCTGATCTTGGCCAACCAAATTCGTCTTGGATAGGTATTTGAAAAACACCGAAAGACGCTCTAATCGCGAAACCCACTAGAACAATCAAACATCCGATAATTAATACGGGCGTGAAAAGTCGTGGTTCCTTACCCATAATATCTGCAATTTACTTACTTGAATAATGTTGCCGGTAAGAACCGTTCTTGAATATTCAAAATAATTTTTTTTGAATAGTTTTTGATTTAATTTCTTTTCTTCTTTTTCTCGGTCTATTTCTACTACCATGAATCTTCAGTACTTTCCGACTAATCATTCTAACATCGTCTCCTTTTCTTGCCGAATAACTCTTCCGAATGCCTTCTTTTCTGCTTTCTATTTCATCAACTAATGGCTTCGGATAATCTAACCCTATTTCGCACATTATTGATTTTTGTAATTCATCAGGCATCTTCCAAGGTTCATGTATAAAATCTGTTGGAACCATAGATAACTCTGGAATCCATTTCCTGATATAATCTCCATCAGGATCATGATCTTTCCCTTGTTTAGTCATTGAATATGCTCTAATTGTATTGATCCCGGTCGTACCTGATTGCATTCCTACTTGTGACCAATGTATCCCTGGCTCGTAATCTATGAATAGCTTTGCTAGATGTTCTCCGGTTTCTCTCCACGGCAACCACAAATTGTATGAAGCACATGACATCATCATTGCTCTCATCCTAAAGTTAATCCATCCTGTAGTTCTTAATTGCCTCATACAAGCATCAAAAAATGGCCATCCTGTGTTTCCTTCAGCCCATCTCTCAAATCTTTCTTGTTCGAATATTCTATTCATATTTCTTTCAATAAGTGGATTTTGCGCCACTAAATCAAGATTAGGCTCCATTTCAAGTTTCTGAATGAAATGACACCTCCAAGCTAATCTCCTCCTAAAAGAGCTAAGACTTCGAATCCAAGTACTATGATTTTCAATACTTGCCTTATTCTTTTTAATAAAATCTATTTTTTCATTTGTCTTTTGTACAACTCTCCTCATCGAAAGAACACCTGTTGTAAAATAAGGTGAGAGTCTTGATCCATGTATGGTTGATAATGTTGGGCTAGATATTGCTCTACTGTACTTCTTACTATGTAAATTCAGAAACTCTTCAAGTCTTTCAAGTGCAGCTTTTTCACCAGCCTCAGGCCAGTCATTTTCGATTATGTCTTGAAAGCCTAAATCTCTAATATTCGGTATATCTCCATCAAATTTAATTCCTTCAGTCACGGCAGGGGTTTCACTAAGAGCAATTTTCATCCTTGAATCTCTTTCTTTTTTCCAATAATCACGATCTTTCAGTCTTCTGATAACTCCATTATAAGGAAATTCTTTCCATATTATATTTTTCTCATTACACCATCTTGATACCTTTTTGTCTCTATCATAGGACCATGAATTTCCTGTTTCTTCATGACTCAGTAATCTTTCTATCCCGTATTCCTGTTCAATCTTTTCAAGAATTTCTATGATGTCACCAACATGGAAGTGCATGTCTAATCCAATTTTTTTAAGATCCTTAGATAATTCTTCGGCACATTTTAACTCCCAATTGATATGTATTGCTGAAGTATCACTCAATTCCAATCTCTCATTTTCAATCACAAATAAGCATAAAACTTGTCGACCGGATAATGATGCAGCTAACAGAGGAGGATGATCTTTAGTCCTTAGATCACGCTTGAACCACACAACATCTAAAGACATAGAACAATCATAAAATCCGCAGCATATTATGTTATGTTTTTACTATGTTTTTTTGTATCAAAATCAATAACAACTCTATGTAAGTAAACCTGTCCGCATAGTTACTGAATCAGTCATAATAACCAGTGGGGAGATGTTCATGTTACTATCTGAAAATGAGATTATTCGAAGTTTATCGGAAATAGTTAGTATTCACATACTTGGTGCGGGATTGAATAAGGAAAGAACTGCACATACTGCTGTTGGTGAAATATCTCAGAGAGGTTGGAGAGTAATTCCAGTTCATCCTAAAGATTCAGGGGCAACCATTTCTGGATTACCTATTAGGAAAGAAATAGATGAAGGTATTGAATTAGAACTCATTGTACTGTTTCTAGCACCGGAACGCGCTCAAAATGTAGTTAAAAAATTATTAATAAAAAATCCCATAAAAAAACCCATAATATGGTTTCAACCAGGTGCAGAAGACGAAACCTCAATTAATTGGCTAGAAGAATCTTCTTGGGATTATGTCTATGACGACTGCATAGTTAGATTAGCAGAAAGAAATAATTTATCAGTAGAGGGAAATTCCCAACCTTGGTTCAGACAAGTTATTGATACAGAAGATTCTGGTTGTTCAATTTGGTCAGTACACGAAAAAGGTGAAGACTCAACTTTACCAGAGACTGAGGTCGAATGGACAGGTGATTTAGTCGATCTTGAACAATCCGAACACGTTATACCTAAATACATTCGAGGCAATATAAATTTTGACGAAGATCTTGAAATATGTGCTCGTAGATTAGCTAATTAAAACTGATCATGAACCAATTAAATTGTAATCATCTGATAGTGGTGTTGCACCTGTTTCCATTGAAATAATCTGACCATTTTTAAATCGCATGAAAGACATTACAGCTTCAGAGTCTGAGCCATTTGGAAAATGAACTATCGAATGTGCCACTCCAACATCTTCATTCTCGTACAGAATCCTATTGTTTTCAGAAGTTGGTCTTTCGTTATTACTCACAAATCCCAAAATATCAGACTTACTCATGGTAATTCCACCAACATGTGGGTTGAATACACAATCGTCATGTATTATCTCATCTAGTGCTTTCACATCTCCTCTATCCCAGGCATCATTGTATGCTTCTATTACAGACATGATACTTGCAGTGTAGTTCGCGGTTTAACCATTAGTAAACAGGATGTACACATTGAACACAATACTCAATTGCACATTGTGTCTAAAATTTCATCCATTGATTGGATAGTTCTCAAAACATCTTCCCTCGATATTACCATAGGGGGTTTGATCTTGATTACATTTTTTCTTGGCCCATCTATACTAAGTAGAATATTTTTTGATAACATTCCTTCTATTAATAACTGAGCCTCTTCTACAGCAGGCTCAAGAGTTTCACGATCTTTGACTAATTCAATACCTAAGAAGAGCCCCTTCCCCCTAACATCTCCAATAATCTGATATTGTTCTTTTAATTCATTAAAACCTTGAATAAATAGTTCTCCCATTATTCTTGCATTTTCAATCAACTTATCGTCTTCTATTACATCTAGAACAGCCATTCCTATAGAACATGATACTGGATTTCCACCAAATGTAGAAAAGAATTCCATTTCTCCTAATGAGGAGGCTATTTCTTTTGTTGTGAATACGGCTGCCATAGGGTGCCCATTCCCAATCGGTTTACCCATCACAACTATATCTGGAATTACATTGTGTTCTTCAAAGGCCCACATACTAGAACCAGTCCTACCAAAACCTACTTGCACCTCGTCTGAAATACATAAACCACCTAAATTCCTAATGATTTCAAATGTTTTTGACAAATATCCCTCTGGGAAAGAAATCTGTCCCGCGCAAGAAAGTATGGACTCAACAATGAAAGCCGAAATTGCGTCTGAATCCGATATCGATTGTTCAAACTCTTTAATGTAGTCCCTAGAATTATCTCTGTAAATATCCGGTACAGGAACTATGTGAACCCAATCTTCAGTATACCCCTTACCCCCTGGTCCATTGAATTTATATGGGCTTAAGTCAATTAGCATCCCAGTATGTCCATGGTAAGCTCCATCAACTACTACGATATCATTTTTTTTTGTGTAAGACCTAGCTAGTCTAATTGCTAACTCATTTGCCTCGCTACCAGAGTTTACTAAAAAACCAAAATCTAATCCCTCAGGTAACGTTTTAGATAATCTTTCTATATATTCTGTTAACCCTGGATAAATGTATCTTGTATTTGTATTTAGTACAGCCATTTGTTCTTGTCCGGCTTTTACAACATGAGGGTTACAATGTCCAACATGACAAACATTATTCACTAGATCTAAATATTTATCTCCAGACATTGAATATAAATATTGCATTTCTCCTTTAGTTATGTAGAGAGGTTGGCCATGTCCAATCGATAATGAACTACTGATATGTTTTTTTCTTTTATTCAATAATTCATGAAGAGATAAATCATCATCTCCCTTAGATATATCCATACATTATAGATGATACTCAGATAATTTAATGCTTTGATTAGAATCTCTCCGATAGATAATACAAAATAGCCTAGAGATGTAGTATATCTGTGGCATATACAGAAGTTTCATTGGAAGAGGCGTCTGAAGTCATTGGTTTGGCAGGATTCAACGATTTAATTTCTGTAGAAAAATTAGATGGAGGATGGGCTAACTCCAATTATAAGCTAAATCTATCTGATGGGACAAAACTTGTACTTAAGATATGGAATGAGCAACATGAAGACAGAGTAGAATATTTACTTGGAATTACAACTTATCTTTCAGAGTTGGGAATTCCCACACCTAAGCCAATTTCTTTCAGTAATAATGAATATCTAATTATGAAAAATAATCTTCCTTGGACAATACTACCATTTATTGACGGAGAATGGCTAGGTAATGACTATCAGTCATTATTCACATTAGGGCAAAATCAAGCCAAAATGCACTTGGTAGTCCCTCCCAAAAATCTAGAAAGAGATTTTTCCATGGGAATAAAACTTTTTGATAAATTATTCAAGATAGCAGATGAAAGGAATTGCTGGGACGATTTTCTATTTACTCTCAAATCATCTCGATCTTTATATGGAAAATTAGAAAAATTACCCAAAGGTATTATTCATGGTGATTTATTCCCAGATAATGTAATTCGACAGAATGATGGTAATTTATTCTTGCTCGATTTCGAAGAAGTATGTTACGATATATTAGCGTTTGATTTAGTAATGACTTTCGTTGGTTTTGGGTGGGAAGAAGGTGAGCCAATTAATGATAGATGGGTTGCAATTCTAGAAGGTTATCAATCTGTAAGAAAATTAACTAAAGATGAATTAGATGCATTACCTGATTTACACAAACTTGCTACACTATCCATTGCTGCATGGAGATACTGGCAGTTTAAGATAAATTTACCTGGTACTAAACACGAAGATCGATATTTAGAAATGACAGATAGACTAGGAAAAAAATTGCCATTTTAGATATTATTCTTCTGTCGATTCCAATTCTTCGAACCTTAATTTAGCTAATTCCCTCATATCTTCATGGTGATTGCCTTCTTCAATAGCATCTTGATCATCTTCGTCGACAATCTCTACTCCCAGTAATGTTTCAATTATATCTTCCATTGTTACTAGCCCGACAGTACCTCCAAACTCATCCTTTACTATCAATATCTGTTCTTTATTATCTAATAATATATCTAGAGCTTTATCTACAGAGTCAACATCTTTGCAGGAATGGATATCTCTTGAAATATCTGCCATTAAAGTATCATCATTATCTGCTGCAGCCTCTCTTAGAATTTCGCTCCTCAATACCATTCCTTGAATCTCATCTATATTTTGATTTACAGTCACCGGCATTCTCCCATGAACCATTATCGGTATTCTCTCCCTAATCATTGAAACTGTTTCATCACTTGATGCAGTTTCCATTACTACCCTCGGCGTCATTATTGACGCAACAGTTTTTTCTCTTAATCCTAGTAAATTTTGTATAACTTTTTCTTCGTCTCTTTCTATTACTTGGCTTTCTTCTGCAATATCTGCCAAGTGCGAGAGTTCATCTCTTGTAACTGCTTCATTGTGAACCGACGGGAATATTGAACGTAATTTTTCGATTGGATATACTATTGGCAATAATATAAACATTAAAATTTTCAAAATTCTAGCTGAACTTACAGTTAGTTTCCTCCAGTAAAGTGCACCAATTGTTTTTGGAAGAATTTCGCTCAGTAATAATATTGCGATTGTTAACAATGAAGCAGATACCGCTATGACATAGTCACCATCCCCAAATGCTGCTTCAGTTTCGTGTCCAACTCCTAGTGCACCAACCGTGTGAGCAATAGTATTCAAAGTCAAAATTGCAGTTAAGGGACCTTCAGGATCATCTTTGAAGTCGCCCCAGGTTTTACTTATCTTAGGGTGAGTGTCCTTTAGTGCTACAATATGACCATGCGTGGTCGATAGTAAAACAGCTTCGAGAATGCTGCAAAGGAACGATGCGCCTAATGCTAGTGATGCGTAAAAAATAATTAATGTAGTAGGTTCCACTTTTATTGCCTCTTAGAGAACTTTTGGGTTTTTTTCCTGTCGAAGTACACGATATGCGTCTAAGTTCGGGACGCAACAGGAGCGATTAAGACATAAACATGGTGCCTCACGGCTTTGCTAAAGACGTATATTGGAAGTGGTGTAAATAGAACGCGTTGCAATTTTCATGGCATGGCCTTATGCCAACGGCCCTCTACATTTAGGTCACGTTGCTGGTAATTGTTTACCTGCTGATATTCAATATAGGTATGAGAGAGCAAGAGGTCGCTCAGTAATTATGTGTAGTGGTTCTGATGAACATGGGACTCCAATCACAGTTACTGCGGAGCAAGAAAATGTCGACCCTCAAGAGATAGTGGATAGATATCATCAAATTAACACCCAGGCTTTAATCGATTTAGGTTGTTCTTGGGGGACTAATATAGATCCAAGGGGTATCGATTATGGTGGAGCATTATATAATCGTACTACAGATCCTAGACACAAAGAACTTGTTCAAGAATATTTTACGAAACTCAAACAATCAGGTTTTCTTAAACAGCAATCTATGAAGCAATATTGCTCAATCAATTCAGAAGGAATTACTAAATTTCTTCCTGACAGGTATGTAGAAGGAGAATGCCCAATATGTGGTTCTGATGGAGCTAGAGGTGATCAATGCGACGAATGTGGCTCTACTTATGAGTCAAGTGAATTAGTTAATCCTCGCTCTAAGATGGATCCTGATGCTAAAATTGAAATCAGAGATACTGAGCACTTTTTCTTTCAGCTCAATCAATTCCAAAATGAATTAGAAAAACATTCTATTACTAAACAGAAAGTTTGGAAACCGAATGTCAGAGCTATGACGAAGAATTGGCTGAACATGGGCCTCAGACCACGTGCAGTAACTCGAGATATGGAGTGGGGAATTGAATTACCACTATCAGAAAATGAATGGGGAACAAAAAGAATTTATGTATGGTTTGAGGCCGTCCAAGGGTATCTAACATGTTCACAAATCTGGTCTGAGAGATTCTCTGATAATCCTGATGATTGGATGAAATGGTGGGTTAAATCTGATGAAGGGACTGAGCCTAAGCACATCTACTTCATGGGTAAAGACAATATTCCATTCCACACAGTTATTTGGCCTGCCATTATTATGGGGCTTAATTCATCAAATTCTGGTAATCCTCCCAGTTCTGATATAGATAGCGGTGAGTTAGTATTGGAGAGCAATGTTCCTGCAATGGAATATTTAATGCTTCAAGGAGGCCAATTTAGTAAGAGTAGGAAACACGCTGTTTGGTTACCTTCATTCTTGGAACATCATAACCCCGACACACTCAGATATTTCCTCTCAATTAATATGCCAGAAGGTCATGATACAGATTTCAGATGGGAGGAATACGTCGATAAGGTCAATAACGAATTAATTGGAACATATGGAAATTTTGTTCACAGGGTAATGACTCTTTCTCATAGATTAGATTCAGAAAACGGTATAAATCCACTATTGCAATATTTTGATTCATCTGAACACGTGGAGGCAAATGAAAAAATTCAAACTTTACTTGAAAGTGCTATTGCTTCTATGGAGAAGCAACGCTTTAAGGAAGCATTGAGATCTTTAATGAATATCTCACAAATAGGTAATGGATTAATTCAACATTCAGAGCCTTGGAAATACATGAGAGAAGAAGATTCTCCTGAGAAATCTAAATCTCTATCTACATTGGCTTATTGTTGGAAAATTTGTCGCGGTTTAGCCATTACTCTCCGTCCGTTTCTACCATTTCAATCAGATCAACTGTGGTCAATGCTTGGTGAAGAAAGAAATATCGATGATATACTATTTGAGGATTCATTTAATTTCGACAATGATTTTTATTGGAACAATGAAAAACCAAAACCTCTATTCGAAAGATTAGATATTGATGACATATTAGAAAGAGAAAAACTAATTGCAGGTACCGAAGCAGATAAATTAGAAGTTACAGAAGAGGATGTGAATTATATCGATTTTGAAGATTTTATGAAAGTTGAAATGAAAACAGGCAAGGTAGTTGATATTGAAGACCACCCTAATGCCGATAAATTATATGTTGTTACCATTGAAGATGGCCCAGATTCTACTAGAACTGTCTGCGCAGGATTGAAAGGAATATATCAAAAAGAGCAATTATTGGGTAAACAAGTAATTTTTGTTGCTAACTTGAAACCTAGAAAACTTAGAGGAATCATGTCTGAAGGGATGATATTAGCCGCAGATGATGGTGATGGTAACGTTTCAGTATTAACTCTAGATTCTGAAATGCCTACAGGTTCACAAGTCAGATAAATCAGGACGATCGAAAAATTCCCATTGTATTTCCGCTAATTCACTATTAGATTTCGCTTGTGAATATGCTTCCATTGGTTCAGCATTTAGCTGAAAGAACGATTCTCCGAATCTGAAAGGTTTCATTATATTCTTAGCTTGCTCCCAGCGTCCAATTAATACCAGACTCAATGCCAGTGCTTCAGAAGTAGATAGACGCCCTGGTTTGCCCCATGAAACAGGGTTTGCTGCAAGGACGCAGGGCAGTGTTCTTCCTTCTAAATTCGTATTCTTTTCTATGTAAGTTAGCGAACTGTCAATTTGTTTCCAAGAACAATCTAATGCAACTATTGAAGCCCCCCTATCGATGTTGTTTTTATCATCTGGACCTAATAGGATACCTGCTTTTGGGTCTAAAAGAAACCCTCTTTTGGGTGATTTTTTGATATTGGTATGGAGAATTGCATGGCCAAATTTTTGCAATCTTTTTGCAGTACATTTCTTTGGGTCATCTTGTTCCAAATGAATAATATGGAGAGGAACATCCTCCACTATTCCTCCCTCCGGGAAAGTAAGTCTTCTAATGCATCACCTATTGTCATATTTCTTTTCTTGGTTTTAACGGTCGATGTATGTTCTGAACTTCTTTCTATATTAAGCTCAATCGAGAGTATTTTCTCAATTTTTAGTATTAATTTATCAGTTGGCCGTCCGCCATTCTCAATTTTTTGTACGATGTTTAATCTTTCATTCATTTTAGATGCAAATGTTCTTTGATCCCAACCTTTTTGTTTCCTTGCCTGAATAATTCTTTTATGGAAATCGGGGGCTAATTCTTTTTCTTTTTTAGCCATTATATCTTTTCCTGCTATTCCTCTACTAGATACAGTGTTATTTCTCTTAGTGATGATTTTATTCAACTTCCCTGATAATTCAACAACCTGTAAATTCATTGATTCTACACACCTACTGCATGCATCAACTTGTATGCCAGCAGTCCGCGCCTTTCTAGTAGAAACTTTCTCTCTACCACATAACTCGCAAGATGCCATGAGAGTGGGACTACCGTGTTGTACAAGACTGCTTCGGGTAATAAGCGTCAAATGCGAAATGCATTAGGTCAACATATGTCGAGTCGCGCCGGGTCACCAAGCAAGGACAAAACTAGTACGGATATTGGAAATGATTCTGTGTCAAAAAAGACTCTTAAGGAATTAAAAGAAAAATACACATTGTTATCTGAGGATGCTAAGCAATTAATGACTGAAAAAATGTTTCTTGAGAATGAATTAAGTCAATTGAAAAAGAGAGTGAATAGACTAGATGAGGAGATCAGAAGTTTACGTACACCCCCATACATCATTGGTAATGTTCAAGATGTAATTGGTGAGAAAGTTGTTGTTAGAAGCTCTAATGGGACAATTTTTCTAGTTTCAAAGAATCCTCGTATAGATAACTCGAAAATTCTCCCTGGTGTTAGAGTTTCAATGAACCAAGACACATTATCAGTGATTGATATATTAGATGATGCATTTGATCCTTTAGTTTCAGGTGCTGAGATAATTGATAAACCTAATATTAATTATACAGATTTAGGCGGTTTAGATACACAAATTAAAGAAATTCGAGATGCTATAGAACTCTCACTGGAAAAACCGGAATCCTTCGAGAAGTTTGGAATTCAAGCACCTAAAGGTGTATTGTTGACCGGCCCACCTGGAACTGGGAAAACAATGTTGGCTAAAGCAGTAGCAAGTCATACTAATGCAACATTTCTAGGTTTAGTAGGTTCAGAACTGGCTCAGAAATATATTGGTGAAGGAGGGAGGATGGTCAGAGAACTATTTTCTCTAGCTAGGAAAAAAGCTCCCTGTATTATCTTCATTGATGAAATAGATGCGATTGGTTCTAAAAGATTAGATTATTCAACATCAGGAGACAGGGAAGTGCAGCGCACGTTGATGCAATTATTGTCGGAATTGGATGGATTCGACTCTCTTGAAGATGTAAAAGTCATAGCTGCTACAAATAGACCAGAACTATTAGACAAGGCTTTGCTTCGACCTGGGAGATTCGATAGGATTGTTGAAATTCCTCTGCCAGATATGGAGGGGAGAGAGGCAATTTTCAAAGTACATAGTAGAAAAATGCCTCTAGATAAAAATGTTGATTTCTCAAAATTAGCGATTATCACAGACGGATACAGTGGAGCAGAAATTAAGGCGGTTGTAATTGATGTTGGTATGAAGGCAATTTCAGAGGGAGTATCTAAGTGTAAAATGAATCACTTTAAAGAAGCTATTACATCGATTGATACTAAGAGAAAAGGGGTGAAAAATAATGGCCCTGATCGTCTATATGGTTAGGTTTTTTTTATGTCTGATATAATTATCGAATGTGTTCCTAACATTAGTGAAGGTAGGAATCTAGAAATTATAAATTCGATTATTGATTCAGCTAGAGAAATTAACGGAGTTAGCGTCTTAGGATGTGAACCAGACTCAGATTATAACAGGACCGTAATTACTATTGCAGGAGATCCTACCAGCGTCACTAAAGGTGCCTATGCAATAATCCTCAAATCATTGGAATTAATAGATATGAGAGAACATAATGGCAATCATCCAAGAATGGGGGCTGTTGATGTTTGTCCATTTGTACCATTATCAGAAAATTCGATGGATCATTGTATAAATTCAGCAAAGGAATTATCACGAATGATTGGTGATTTAGTACCTCATTTTTTTTATGGTCATGCTGCATCTTCTGATAGTAGGAAATTACTTTCAAACCTTAGGAAATTAGAATATGAGGGCCTTGAATCTAGATTCTTTAATGGTGATTGGGTAGATGAAGATACTCGAATGCCAGATGTTTGGTCTGGTGAATGGGGTGAAAATGAGAGGCGTTTTGGAGCAGTAGCAATTGGAGCTAGGAATATATTAGTTGCGTACAATGTTAATGTTAACGAGATTGATGCAAAGGTATCAAAAATCGCTGGTTCATTGATTAGAACTTCTGGTAGATTGATAAAGAATAATGGTAAAAAAATGAGGGTAAATGGGATGTTGAAACATGTTCAAGGTATGGGTGTCCCCCTCCCATCCTCTTCAATTTCCCAAGTATCCATGAACCTCCAAAATGTGTCTGAAACCTCTATGCACAAGGCATTTGAAACTGTGAAATCTATAGTTAATGACCATGGAATAGATACTTGTGGTTCCGAATTAGTCGGCCTAGTTCCTTTGAATGCAATGCTAGAATCTGGCAAATGGTTTTGTCCGGATCCGGATAATGCTTCCGAAGAAGAATTAGTAGCTCACGCTATTGAAGGGTTGGGGCTAGATTATTTAAGAAAATTTGACCCTAACATTAGCATAATTGAGTGGGCTATGCAGAATAAAGGTGATACAAATGAATGATGGATATATGACTGTCCTCTCTAATATTAGTTCAGCGGATCCAACACCAGGAGGCGGCACTGTTGCTGCATTGACACTGGCACATGCTCAATCTTTGGCATTAATGGTATCCAGATTAACTGTCGGTAAGGAGAAATGGCAAGAAGGACACATTATTTCAAGTGAAATTATCAATTCAGAATCAGTATTTTTAGAAAGATCTATCTATTTAGCGAACGCAGACTCAATAGCTTTCGATAAGGTCATGGAGTCTTATAGAATGCCTAAAAATAATGACAAAGAAAGAGAGACACGCAATAATGCTATACTTAAATCTACAATCGGTGCTGCAAAAGCTCCTTTTGAAATTGCTCAAGAAGGTCATAAATTTTTATTGTTATTACCTGAATTAGCGAAATTTGGCAACTTAAACGCAATCACCGACTTAGCAGCCTCGGCTGAATTAGCATATTCTGCTATCTATATCGCCTCATTGAATGTAAAAATCAATGTTGACTCCATGGATGATAGTGAATTAGATGAAATTCAAAACAATACTACAAAAATAATTTCTGAATCCGAGGAATTAATCTCAGAGATTAGATTGATAGTAGCAAGGAGGATGGAATAGTGATTGATTTTCGTGAGGAATTTAAGCATGGAGTCCCCAAGGAATTACCAGCATTCAAAGAGTTGGACACTTCTGTTGATCATGCGCCAAAAAGACCTGACGTTCTGAATAAAGAACAGAAAAAACTTGCATTGACTAATTCCTTGAGATATTTTCCTGAAGAATGGCATGAAGAGTTAGCAGTAGAATTTATGCAAGAATTAGAAGATTATGGCCATATTTACATGTATAGATTTAGACCTGAATACGAAATGTATGCTCGACCAATTTCAGAATATCCCACTGAGAATATCCAGGCTGCGTGTATTATGTTAATGATTCAAAATAACCTAGATCCTGATGTCGCACAATACCCACATGAATTAGTGACCTATGGTGGAAATGGTAGCGTTTTTCAGAACTGGATACAATATAGATTAACTATGCATTATCTTTCAATAATGAATATTAATCAAACATTAGTCATGTATTCAGGACACCCATTAGGATTATTTCCTTCGAATGAAAACAGCCCTAGAGTGGTTGTTACCAACGGTCTCACCATTCCAAATTATTCATCACAGAATGATTATGAGATTATGAATGCTTTAGGTGTTACACAGTATGGTCAGATGACTGCGGGATCTTACATGTATATAGGTCCACAAGGAATTGTACACGGGACTACACTTACAATCCTCAACGCTGCAAGAAAATATCTTAATTTTGATACAAAAAATGGTTTGGGAGGTTTACTCTATGTTACATCTGGTCTTGGAGGTATGTCGGGAGCACAAGCTAAAGCAGCTGTAATTACAGGTGCGGTTTCAGTAATTGCAGAGTCAAATTCTCATGCTGCAATTAAAAGACACGAACAAGGTTGGTTATCAGAATTATTCTATGATTTAGATGAATTAATTGTAAGATTAAGAACCTGTATAGATGATAAAGAAGCAGTTTCACTTGGTTATGTCGGCAATATCATTGATGTTTGGGAGAGGTTGAATATTGAGAATATTATACCAGATTTAGGAAGCGATCAAACCAGTTTACACAATCCTTGGTTAGGTGGCTACACTCCTTATGGGATGACTTATGAGCAAATGAAAGAAATGATTTCTACAGATCCTGAGGGATTCAAAATAACAGTCAAAGAAAGTCTTGTTAAACATGTTAATGTTATTAATCAACTATCAGATAAGGGAATGTATTTTTGGGATTATGGGAATGCATTTTTACTGGAAGCCGGTAGAGCAGGAGCAGACATATTTTCCAAAGAAACAAGTTCTGGATTTAGATATCCTTCTTACGTTGAAGATATCATGGGCCCTATATGTTTTGATTATGGTTTTGGACCATTTAGATGGGTTTGTTCTTCCGGAAGTAATGAAGATCTAATTGTGACTGATTCCATCGCTTCTGAAGTTTTAAGAAAACTTGCAGAAGAAGCCCCTGCAGAAATTAAAGGGCAATATTATGATAATATAAGGTGGATTGAATCTGCAAATGAAAATGGATTAGTTGTAGGAAGTAAAGCCAGAATCTTGTATGCAGATGAAAGGGGACGTGTTCAAATTGCTCAAGAGTTCAATCGTGCAATAGCTGATGGCCGTATCTCTTCACCGATAATATTAGGCAGAGATCACCATGATGTGAGTGGTACTGATAGCCCATACAGAGAGACTGCAAATATTAGAGATGGTTCAATGTTTACAGCAGACATGTCAATACAAAATTTTGTTGGTGATTCTTTTCGAGGTGCGACATGGGTTAGTCTGCATAACGGTGGTGGAGTAGGCTGGGGAGAGGTAGTTAACGGAGGATTTGGTATGGTAATTGATGGTAGTTCTGAATCAGATATTAATATCCAATCAATGCTTTCATGGGATGTGAATAATGGAATTGCAAGAAGAGCATGGGCACAAAATCCTGAAGCCATTTTCGCTATCAAAAGAGCTATGGAACTCGATAAAAATTTGATTGTTACTGTGCCAAATAATGTATCGAAGAGTTTACTTGAATGAATGCCCTAGGTGTAACATGAGCGGAACCGAGATTGTGCTAGATGGAAACTCATTAACCATTGAGGAAGTAGTTTCAATCTCTAATTTCGATACTAAAGTAAGGCTATCTAAATCCTCGATTAAATCCATATCTGAATCACGTAATATAGTCGAAGAAATCATATCTAGTGGAGAGGTTGTGTATGGAATTAATACTGGTTTTGGAGCATTATCAAATGTCACAATCCCCAAAGAAAAATTAGAGGAATTACAGTCTAATTTAATCAGATCTCATGCATGTGGATTAGGTGAAAAAATGGATCCTGAATCCGTTCTAATGATGATGCTGGTTAGAGCAAATTCACTCGCTAAGGGATTTTCCGGCGCAAGATTGGAATTAGTTCAATTGTTAATTGATATGATAAATAATCGCATAGCACCAGTAATACCCAGAATAGGTTCACTAGGTGCATCTGGTGATTTAGCGCCTCTTTCACATATGACATTGGGAATGATGGGTGAAAGTACTTCCTTAATCCAATCTAACAGTGGCCAATGGGTGGAGTTAGACTCTTCTAAAGCACTTGAAAAATTTGGTTTATCTCCTATTATTTTACAGGCTAAAGAAGGACTCTCATTAATTAATGGAACAAGCCAAATGTGCTCATATTTATGTCAAAGTATTGTAAATCTTGAGATGCTAATTTTCGCAGCCGATGCCGCTTTATCTACATCTATTGAAGCAATCAAAGGCTCATATGTAGCTTTTGACAAAAGAATTCATGATGTGAGGCCGCAAGTGGGGCAATCAATCTCCGCTACTAGAATTAGAGGATTTTTGAATAATTCAGAGATTAATGAATCTCATGCTGATTGTGATCGTGTACAAGATTCATACTCATTCAGATGTGCACCTCAAGTACATGGTCCTATGATTGATGCGTTACGTGAAGCTAGAAGAGTATTAACAATTGAAATTAATTCAGCTACGGATAATCCATTAGTGTTCGCTAACAGTAATGGTATGTCTGAAGTAATCAGTGGGGGTAATTTCCATGGGCAGATTCTTTCAATAATTGGTGATAATTTAGCAGTATGTACACATGAAATTGCCAGTATTTCAGAGAGGAGAATTAACCAAGTTCTCGATCCACAATGGAGTGGCCAGAAAGCATTTTTAGCTAATGATGAAGGTTTGGAGAGTGGTTTAATGATTGTTCAATATGTAGCTGCAGCAGTGATTGCAGAATTATCTCTACTATCAAATCCAGTATCTACAACAAATGTTCCTGTTAGCATGGGTAAAGAAGACCATGTTTCAATGGGTGCTACAGCAGCGTTTAGAACATTGAAGGCTAGTAAATTACTATCGTCTGTAATATCCAGCGAATTAATATGCTCATGTCAAGCATTAGATAACATATCGGAAAGACCTTCCGATCCTGTAAGCAAAATACATGAATGGGTCAGAAAGTATGTCTCGAAACTTGACAGTGATCGTAGTACTACAGAAGACACTGAAATCATTGCAGAGAAGATTCTAACTACAGAGTTTAGTGGTATATTTAGGAAGTGATTTTTTGCAAGAAAAATTACATATGAAACAACACCCTGGAATAGATCCACCTCCATTCGAAAGTACAATTACGGATATTTCTGAAAATATGATATTTTTATCTGAATCATACTGTTATCCTAGGGGTGGAGGTCAGCAAGGAGACACCGGTATTATATCAAAATCAACTTTACAAACAGAATTATTAGAGACACTACCAGGTCAATCAATCATCCATCCCGTAGTTTCTACAGAAGGTTTCAATGTAGGTGATGAGGTATTATGCACTATTAATCAAGATAGAAGAAATAAGAATACAACAATGCACACAGTTCAGCACATAGTATCTGCAATAGCTAATGATATGTATTCTGCAGAAACTGTAGGGAATCAAATTAGTGAAGATTATACTAGAATTGACTTAAAGTTCCCCGATAGAGATAAATTTAATTCAGATGACTTAGAAGTGGCTGTTAATGAAATCATCAATTCCAAAGTGCCTGTTAGGATACATAATTGGGAAAGAAAAAGAATTCTTGAACATGACCAAATGAGGCATACAAAATTTATGGATAGGATCCCTTCCAGTATTACTAATTTGAGAGTGGTGGAGATAGTAGATGTAGATCTTTGCCCTTGTGGTGGAACTCACGTAGATAATACTGGAATGTTGAATGAAATGACGATTACAAATACTAAATCTAAAGGGACAGGGAAATTGAGAATTTCGTATTCACTGAATAATCGTTAATGCTTGTTTGTATTTATTTTATATTTTTATTAGATTTTATTCACATTAAATAATTTATCAATATATGTTGTTGGTGGGCTCGGCAGGAATTGAACCTGCGATCTCCACCATGTCAAGGTGGCGTCATAACCCCTAGACCACGAGCCCCGTATTGTACGGGAATGACAACCCCTGATGAATGATTCTCTCTGTCAACTAGCATTAAGATATGATCTTAGAAAGTCGACCGCCACAGCCCTCTCTTGAGCATAATCCAGAAATTCTAGTTCGACCATTTTCCATAACTATTTTTTTAGGTGATTGGACAACAACCGTATTTTTACATTTCATACAGTAAGCTTCCATTGAAACCATGAACTTTCGAAATCGTACTTACAACTAAACCTTCCTAACCCCTATTATTTATGAATAATTGACATATTATTGAAAAACGTTGCACTGAGGGGCTGTTCTGTAGAAGCTATCCTAATTAAGTTCTGATAACTATCATTATCGGCCAAGCAGGGTTCGATTAAATCATAATAATTCTGTAGATTATTGCTTGATAATTATTTTCATGATTAAAGGATATTAATTACCAATTGAAAAATACTAAAAATTATTTAGAAACATATTATAATTAATTTAAGTATTGAAACTGTATTTACGATTTTACAATAGAGCCGGAAAAATATGTTTTGTAAATTGGATTGTCTCCAGGAGTTTGGCACCAATAGTCGACATATTGGCTATTTAGTATATTGAAATCAGCTGGGCCTCCTTCGTATAACGACCCTACTGTTTTTGGTAGTTCGGCATTTAATGAGGAAGCGGGGTTTCTAGTACAGGCGACTAATGCTGTTAATGGATCGATACCTATTCGATGTGTCGCTAAGCTTGCAACGAATGGTAACGATAGTGTTTGGCAATTAGGGTTAAAGTCTGTTGCAAGAGAAAAATTCCAATTATTCTCTAAGCATTCATTTATCCCATTCCCTAAATCTTTTCCTAACACATAAGGAGTTCCAGGGAGGAATACTTGCATTGTACCAGAATTATGTGCTTTATCTCTAGAGTCTAAGTTACTGTATCCAACATGATCAGCACTACAACTTTTAAGTTCTGCAGCCAAAGCTAATCCTCCGGAATCTACAAACTCATCTACATGTAGTCGACTCTTCATCCCATATTCATTAGCACTCTTAACTAATAATTCAGTTTGTTCTAAACTAAACCATCCTGGTTCACAAAATACATCTATCCAGTTCGATAATTTATTCTCTGCTATAAATGGTAACTGTTCATGAATTAATTCTTCCATATATTCACTATGTGTCTTATCCTTAGGGAAATCATGTGCACCAAGCCATGTTGACATTACATTCTGATTTTTTCCATGTAGTAATTTTGCCACCTCAAGTAACTTTATCTCAGAATCAACGGATAATCCATAGCCACTTTTAGCTTCTAAAGTTGTAGTACCATAATTAGAGGACTTTGAAAGATTTTTTCGACCTATACTTTTCAAATCATCTTGTGAGGATTTTCTTGTTGATTCCACAGTTTTCGCTATCCCTCCTCCTTGTTCGGAGATTTCTAGGTAAGAAAGGCCATTTTGTCTCATTCTAATTTCATTAGACCTATCTCCAGACCAGAGTAAATGTGTGTGACAATCTACAAGACCTGGAATAATTGCTTTGCCTTCTATATTCATTAACTCCACGTATGAAGATTTATTGTTTTCCATATCTGGTGCGAATTCATCTAGTAATTCTTCATCAGGAGATATTTTTTCTATTAAACCATCTGAAATTAGTATTCCCTGCCCTGGTTCAAAAACTAAATTTTCATAGTCAGACATATGAGCTCCTGAGAGTGGTTTAGAAACGTCTCCTGACGACAGACTTGCGAGTTCCCCTATGTTGTAAAGGAGCATATCCATGACACCGGACAGGAGTGATACTTGAAAGCCCTCCCTTCTTCCGAGGTGCTATGGGGGTCATTTTAGGTATAGAAAGTACAGCCCATACTTTCTCATTCGGAGGCGTTTACAGCAATGGAAAAACAATTTCCTCTACCTCAGCATTATTCAGGCCAGAAGAGGGCGGAATACACCCTAGGGAAGCTGCAGATCATCATTCTTTACTTTCAGGAAATTTATTCAAGGAGTTCATTACAAAGAATGAAATTCCTGTGAGTCAAATAGATGCGATCGCTTTCAGTCAAGGACCAGGATTAGGTCCTTGCTTGAGAATTGGAGCTTCTGTGGCTAGATCTTTATCCGAAAAAATCAGTAAACCTTTGATTGGTGTAAACCACTGTGTGGCCCATATAGAAATAGGTCGGCTTCAGACGGGGTGTGATGATCCAGTTTTGTTATATGTCAGCGGTGGCAATACTCAAGTTATAGCAAGAAATGGTGGAAGATACAGAGTAATTGGTGAAACGTTAGATATTGGTATCGGAAATATGCTAGATAAATTTGCAAGGACTCAAGGAATTCCATTCCCAGGTGGACCTAAAATTGAAAAATTGGCTTTAGAATGGCTAAATAATAATCCAAATGCATCTCTAGACGAAATCACCTTACCATATGGGGTACAAGGTATGGATCTCTCATTTTCAGGAATCCTGACTGCTGCCGTACAAAAGGTTGCAGATGGTCATTCGCTTCAAGAAGTATGCTGGTCACTGCAAGAACATTCCTTTTCAACATGTATAGAAGTAGCTGAAAGGGCACTCGCACATACTGGTAAAAATGAATTATTATTAGGCGGAGGAGTAGCCTGTAATGAAAGAATTAGGGAAATGTCTGAACTGATGTGTATTGATAGAGGGGCAAAAGCATTTTGGCCTGAAAAGCAGTATTGCATAGACAATGGTACTATGATTGCAGAACTAGGTAGGAAGATGATAAAGCATGATTTGTACACTAAATTAGAGGATAGTGCTATCGATCCATCTATGAGAACCGATCATGCTGAAGTAGTATGGGACTAATTCATGTATTAAGAAGGCTTATCTAAGGCACTTGGTGGCCATGTATTAGGATTGAGTATCTTGAGAGGACAGAGACGTAGAGGACCGCCCAAAAGGGCACCAAAGAATATCTTCAGTCCAGGTGCAAAAAAGGAGCAAACAAAAAGCCCTCTAATTCCACCAAAAAAATATCCTGTTTCACCTCCAAAGGCTGTTGCTCCACCGAAAGTGGTTGGAAGCAAAAAGAAGGAGAAAATCGCAGAGAAACCTATCAAAACTGAGGTTCCTGAAGCCCCTAAGGAAGAAAAAGTCTTAGAGCCGGAAAAAGTTGAAGTTGAGGTAGAAAAAAGTACTACTAAAGAAATTATTTCCGAGCAAATCTTTGGTAATAAGCCCAAGAAAACCAGGGGCTTGAAACAGATAAAGAAAACCGAAGAGAAGGAAAAAAATGTAAATGTTCAGAGTGATAGAGCCGCGGCTTTGATAGAGCAAAGTCGACAAAGAGCAATGCAACCAGTAGTTAATGAAAAAGTTCAGGAGAAAAAATTACCTCAACAAGTAGTAGTTAAAAAACGTAAGAGTCCAAAATCAAGTTATCAACCAGCTGCTCGGGCAAAGAGGCTTAATCGTAGCAGACACATGGAATATAAGTACGAAATGAGGAAGTTACTACAAGACATAAAAGTCCCTGAAGAACATAGATCAAATCTTCTAGGTACAATTTGGGCTAAAGGTGAAAGAAAAACCGCAACCGATGCTAAAGAATTTTTACATGAAAAATTAGATGAGGGTGCTATAAATGAAGAACAAAGATCAAGACTTGAGGAAGTAATTGATGATTATACAATAAGAAGGTGAAGAAAATGATAGTTGAAAAAAATAAAGTAGTAAATGTACATTACCATGGATATTTTCCTGAAACAAAGGAAGTTTTCGATAGTTCCCTTGAGAGGGAACCGCTGACATTTCTTGTTGGACATGGACAAATGATTCCGGGATTTGAAGCGGAAGTATTGGGTTCTACATTATCTGAAAAAAGAACTTTCACTCTTGAGCCAGAAAGAGCATATGGCCACAGAGATGAAACTAAGATAATCGAGATGCCCTTTTCTGATTTCCCAGAAGGTATTGAAGTTGGCATGAAATTTCAAGCAGAAGTTCAAGGTATGCCTATGCCATTTGAGATAATTAGTATAACTCCTGAGAATGGGGAATCTGGAACTGTCACTTGTGACTTTAATCATCCAATGGCTGGTAAAGCACTAACATTTGAAGTTGAAATTGTAGATATTAGAGAGGCAGATGATGATGAAGTCGCCCATGGGCACGCTCATGGCGTTGGTGGACATCATCATTAGATAAACACATAATTAATTTGCTATAGTATCATCCGAGTACTGTGAAGAACCGAAATAGTAGGTCAACTACGAGGAGTGGTTTATCTAGAAATGATATCCCTACAACCCAAAGTTTAGAGGAATCTAGTCATCCTAAAAATGGTCACCCTCTACCAGGTCATCCTCCATATACAAGAGGGATCCACAGTAATATGTACAAAGAACGTTTATGGACAATGAGACAATATGCAGGATTTTCCACAGCAAATGAAACTAATAAAAGGTTCAAACTACTGTTAAAATCTGGTCAAACAGGACTTTCTGTTGCATTTGATTTACCGACTCAATTAGGACTAGATTCAGATCATGAAGATTCTTTGGGAGAAGTTGGCAAAGTAGGTGTCCCAATTGATTCCTTGGAAGATATGGAAGAACTTTTTTCGGATATAGATTTAGGAAAGGTATCAACTTCTATGACTATTAATGCCCCTGCTACAACGCTACTGGCATTGTATGTAGCGACAGCAGATAATCAAGGTATTCCGAGAGAAGAACTTAGAGGCACAGTACAGAATGATATATTGAAAGAATACATTGCTAGGGGGTTATACGTCTATCCTCCGAAACAATCTATACGCCTAACCACGGATTTATTCCAATGGTGTAATGAGAATATTCCAAAATGGAATACAATTTCAATCAGCGGATACCATATCAGAGAAGCCGGTTCAACTGCTGTTGAAGAAGTAGCATTGACTCTAGCTAATGGCATATTCTATGCAGAAGAAGCAGTCAAATCGGGCCTAGATATAGATGACTTTGCACCAAGAATGTCATTCTTTTTCGGTTGCCACAATGATTTCTTTGAAGAGGTATCAAAATTTAGAGCTGCAAGAGAACTTTGGTATGAATTAGTAAATGAAAGATTTAATCCCAAAAATGTAAAATCATCTCAACTAAGATTTCACACTCAAACTGCAGGAGTTACATTAACTGCACAGCAACCAATCAATAACGCTGTAAGAGTTTCTTATCAAGCGCTATCAGCAGTACTCGGCGGAACTCAGTCCTTACACACAAATAGTTATGATGAAGCGCTAGGATTGCCAACGGATGAGTCAGTTAAAATTGCCTTGAGAACTCAGCAGATAATTGCTAGTGAAACCGGTGTTGCAGATATTGTAGATCCTCTTGCTGGTTCGTATCATGTTGAAGAATTAACAGCAACAATCAAAGAAAAGGCCAAGCAACTAATAGTTGAATTAGAGAAGAAGGGAGGAGTATTAGATTGTCTGAAAATGGGAGTCCAGCAAAAAATGATTCATGAAAGTGCCTGGAAAGAGATTAACGATATAGAAGAAAATAATCTTTTTGTCGTGGGTGTTAATTGTAATATCGAAGAAAATGAGGAAATAAATTCTGCTATGATAATTGATAATGAAAATGAATTAAGACAGGTAAATAAGTTGAATAATTATAAGAAAAATAGAGATCAGGAAAAGATTTTACAAGAATTAGAAAAATTAAGAAAGGTATGCGAAGGAAATGATAATGTGATGCCGTCATTAATTGATGCATTGAAATCAGGTGCCACTGTTGGCGAAGTTAATGGAGTAATGAGAGAAGTTTTTGGAACATGGGTTTCACCAAGTGGTGTTTAGAATGAGTAGAATTGATCATATTGGAATTGCAACAAACGACATATCTAAAGCATCAGAATTCTGGTTAATGATAGGTTTACAGCAGGGCGAAGATCATGTAAATTTAGAACAAGATGTCAAGATTAGAATGTTCCACGGAAATGGCGAAAACGGCTCTAAAACACATTCAAAAGTAGAGTTAATAGAAGCTTTATCAGAAAAGTCAACTATAGCAAGATTCATCGCAAGAAGAGGAGAGGGTATACAACAATTAGCAATTTCAGTAAATGATATTGAACATATGGTTACAGAATTAACCAATAATGGAGTTAGAATGATTACGCCTAAACCCACAATTGGAGCAGGTGGATATAAAATTGCGTTCGTACATCCTGAATCGACGGGCGGCGTATTAGTGGAATTGGTTGAAAGGAAATAAAGGTGATTATTTGCTAAATTGTATAAAGACATTGATTGGAAAAAAAGCCTCTGGAATTGATATAACTAGTGAGATGCTAAATCAAGAAATAGAACATATTTCTAAGTCTTTAGAATTAATGAGAGATGCTCGAAAAATTTCTAATGATGCATATCTTGATTCAGGTTCTATTCAGGGTGGTTTAACTGTAATAGCTAGTTTGATAGAGCAAAATATATCAGATGATGAAATCAATTCACTAATGGCTACATTACTATCAAGATCTGAGATATTAGAGAAAAAATATCCAGGTTTAAGCGAAACTTTAGATTCATATAGAGCATAATATTCTTATAGTAATACTAGACGAATATTTATATCTACTTGTAACTTAGAACATCTATGCCGAAGATAAGTCTCGACATGCCATCTGAGTTGATGAGCGATCTAAAATCTCATGTTGGTGATGATAAGAAGTTTATTTCCTTAGCTGATGCAATCAGAACTGCTTGTAGGAAAATGCTAGACCAACTTGACTCAATCGATGAATTTCATGGGAGGAAAAGATAAATGAAAAATATACCAGGAAAAGACGAAGCAATGGGTGCAGTTGAAACTCTAGTTAGATATATCGAAAAAATAGATGGGGATTTAAGAGAGGGGCTAGAAGACACTCCAAAAAGGGTTATTGAAGCATTTGAGGAACTATACAACGGTTATTCAATGGATGCAGATACTTTACTAGATGCCACATTTAATGCTGAAGGATATGATGGAATTGTATTACTCAGAGATATCGAATTTCATTCCACTTGCGAGCATCATATGTTACCTTTTACAGGTGCAGCACATGTGGCTTATATCCCAATTGAAAAAATCGTTGGAATCAGTAAGTTAGCTAGGCTGGTAGATTTACATTCTAAGAGATTACAGAATCAAGAAAGAATTACTAAATCAATTGCGGATGATTTGGAACGGGTTTTGAAGCCACTTGGATGTGCTGTAATAATAGAAGCGAAACATGGCTGTATGCAATGTAGAGGCGTTAAAAAACAGAATTCTGTAATGTCTACTAGTTCTATGAAAGGTGTATTCTTTGATAATTCTGAAGCGAGAACTGAATTATTACAGTTAATTAATAATCCGAGAAACATTTGAGGTGAATATATGGTTATTCTCAATCAGAATAATAATGTCGAACAATTATTCCCAATTGTAGAAATATTCCACAGCGTTCAAGGTGAGGGTTATCATGCTGGGATCCCATCTATTTTTGTTAGATTTGGTGGATGCAATCTCAGATGCCCATGGTGTGATACCGATTTTGATATTTGGACAGATATGAATATCGCAGAGATTGTTAATGAGCTTTCAAAATATGATTGTGACAGGATAATATTTACAGGTGGCGAGCCTGCTATGCAAGATTTAGTTACATTATCAGGATTCTTGAAACCTCTAGGGTATTATTTGAGTATAGAAACTAATGGTACAATAGAGATTCCTAGTGATTCAATAGACTGGATATGTGTTAGTCCTAAAGATCAAGAATATGAAAACATCAAAATTAGACAAAGAGAAGGAGATGAATTAAAAGTCGTATATTTAGGTCAGGATTTAGCTATGTATGATGAATTAAAAGAAGGTTTTAATCATCTATTTTTGCAACCACTATATGACGAGGGACAGAGTACTGAATGGAATGGTATGAACTTTCATGGTACATTTGAGAAAGTTCGTTCTAATCCTGAATGGAGGCTTTCTTTACAGACTCACAAATGGATGGGGGTGGAATAATTAGGGCTGTAATGTCATTTAGTGGCGGTATGGATTCCACTAGTTTATTGTTAAGATTGATTAAAGAGGGATACAAAATAGATTGTATATCGTTTAATTATGGTCAGAAACATAATATTGAAATCGAAAGAGCAAGTTTGAATATATCATATTTGAGAAAGAAAGGTTATACTATTGAGCATGAAATTGTTGATTTAACTTCTGCTATGTCAATTTTCCATTCATCATTGATAAGAGATGAAATGACTGTTCCAGAAGGACATTATGAAGAAGGGCAAATGAAGAGTACTGTAGTTCCGAACAGAAATGCAATCTTTTCTTCTATAATCTATGGATATGCTCTATCAATAGTTGCCAAAGAAGGTGTCAATGTTAAGATCGCACTAGGAGTTCATAGTGGCGATCATGCAATTTATCCTGACTGTAGGCCGGACTTCTATCAGAGTTTAGATCAATCATTTAAGCTCGGTAACTGGGATTCTGAAAGGATTGACTTTTATCTACCATATATTAATGGTGATAAAATTTCTATACTTAACGATGCAATAGAATCGTGTGAAAAAATCAATGTTGATTTCGATGAAGTATTTTCAAACACAATCACTTCATATAATCCAGACTCCGAAGGTAGAAGTTCAGGTAAAACTGGTTCTGATATTGAAAGAATTCTAGCCTTCAATAAGATAGGAAGAAGAGACCCAATAGAATATGAGGAATCTTGGGAAACTGTTTTACATCACGCAATCAAAGTAGAAAATGATTTCAAAGATAATATTTACAAAGAGAAATTAACAGATATCCAATACAATGTAACTCGAAAAAGTGCTACAGAGAGGCCATTTACTGGAGAATATTGGGATGAAAAAAGGGATGGAGAGTACCTCTGCATCTGTTGTGGACATAAGTTATTCACATCTGAAATGAAATATGATTCAGGGTGCGGATGGCCATCATTCTTTGCTGAGTCAGATGATGCTGATATTTCACAGATTGAAGATAGAAGTCATGGAATGTATAGAATAGAAGTTAAATGCTCAAAATGCGATTCCCATTTAGGACATATTTTCGATGATGGACCAATACATAAAGGTGGTAAAAGATACTGTATTAACTCAGCTTCTATGCAGTTTAAGGAGGATTAATATGACTACGATAATTAAAAGATTTGTAGAAACAGACACAGGACACAGAGTACCAAATCACAAGAGCAAATGCAAACATATGCACGGTCACCGATATAGGTGGGAGGCTGTAATAGAAGGAGATATTATTCAAGAAAGTGGTGTTTCCGATGAAGGAATGTTAATGGATTTTTCAGATATTTCAGAAATTCTAACTAAGTATATTCATGATGTAGTCGATCATTCATTCATTGTTTATGAGAATGATGAAATGGCAATTAATGCCCTCAAACTTCTTGGAGATAGCCATCGAACATTGATAGTTCCATTCATCCCTACAGCGGAAAATCTAGCCAAATGGGCTTTTGAACAAGTGGAGCCTAAAATCAAATCAAAATATGGGCAAAAAATTCAATTGGTGGCTATGAATGTTAGAGAGACACCTAAGTCTTGGGCGTCATGGAAAAAAGATTAGTTTTTGTCTGAAATAATCTCTTCCCAAATATCAGGATTATTGGAAAAGTAGTCAAAAGCGATATTTGCTGTGTTTAACACACCTAATAGTCTATGGATTTCATCTTCTTTTGGTAATCCTCTCATTATTACTCTATGTAATGTTTCCTCGATTCCATTCCTTCTAAAGTCAATAGTAGGGATATTTTCTGATAGCCTATTAATTTCTTTTCTTAGAACATTCTTGAGTTCGGGTGACAATAATTTTTCATTGGTAATATTATCATCATCTGAATATTTATGTCTGTACCAAGAAAAGCAAACTATCGTCACTGCATGGCTCAAATTCATTATTGGATAACCTGGCCAAGTAGGTATTGTCATTAACAAGTCACAGAGTCTCAATTCACTATTTAGTAGCCCTTTACCCTCTGGGCCAAACACTATTGATATATTGCCATCTAATTTCTCCAGCATTGTTGGAAGATCATCTGGATTCAAAAAATGGCGGAAAGAAATTTTACTACCCTTCTCTCTTTTACCAGAAGTGCCTACAACAAGACTCGAGTCCTTCACTGCTGACTCAATATCGTTGAAAAATTTAGCATTATCCAATACCGATTGGGCATGCTTAGCTCTATTTCTTACTTCTTCAGACCAGTTTGGATCTCTATCAACAATCCTCAAATCTAAGAATCCAAAATTCATCATTGAGCGAGCAACAGCGCCAATATTTCCATCAAATTGGGGCCTGACTAGTACAATTGAGACTCTGTTTGAATAATCAGGAGCAGGGACATCTAGCATCTCGCCCATTTGAATCAGACACCCTTAACTAAGAGAATGAATAATATTTCTCTAATCGACTCTACGCTGCTGGTACCTGGTAATATATCCAGCAATCCAGTTTCTCATGCGTTTATTCGATACATCAGTATACTCAGAAACGAAATGCTTGTTGTTCTCAAAATCATTATTGAAAACATCCGGATAAAGTTCAACTAGCCTTAATGCTCTAATTTTAATGAATGATGGCCTAATATTACCCATACTTAATCCTCCAATAATTTAACTTCTAAGGGGAATCCCTCTTCTCTAGTTACTTGAACTCTAATTTTTCTAGGTGGGTTTTGCATACCTCTAGACCATATAACATGATTTACAGATTCATCAATCCAAATTTCCTCATCATCAGTCTTTTTCATGTGTTGAGAAACATGCTTCTTAATTTGTGCCATAGCTCTATTTGCTCTGCGAGTTCTAGGAACTGACCATGCGGCTCTTAGCGGGATTGTCATTTCTCTAACTTCTGCCATTTAATTCACCTCTGTAACTTCGAACGGCGCCACATGTGTCTTTTTGGGTGAGTGGTAACATTTCTGTTAGTACGCAGCATTACCCAAACTGGTACACGACGATTTTGCTTAGTGACTTTGTTCAGTCTCAATTTCTTTGCTAGTGGTTTTACACGTGCCATTTTATCACCTTAATATTTTGAAAGATCAGGATATCTCTGCTCAGCAGCATCGCGAACTGAATGAGCTACCTTATCGAGTAGAGCATGTCCTTCTGGAGTTAGAATCTTCCCGAAGTTGACAGTGTTAGCAGCATTCCACTTACTGGTAATTAAACCAGCCTCAGTTAATTGTTGAAGAACAGTTCTAGCAACGTTTCTTGATCCTGCAGCAGCACGTGTAGGTTTAACTCCACGATCCTTTGGTCCACCGAATAATTGGGCCATATGGTTTGTACCAATTGGCCCCTTCATTCCTACTTTCCTTAATACTGCCGCAGAGCGAATAAACCACCAATTTTCTTGAGTTGGGGGTCTTTCTCTGTGAGTACCTGTTTTAGCGTATTCAGCCCATTCTGGAGGGATAATTTGCTCAAAACTTTGTAACTCTGCAGAAAGGCTACCAATTAGTAAATCAGCTGGTACATCGTAATACGTCGTCATACTGTCACCTTTGTGCGGGCCGCCCGTCCTAGAGTCTATATTTAACCATGATGACAAGAGAGGGGCAAGCATGTTATGATGAATAGAGTAAGATTTGATAACAAGTATTCAAAACCCACCTCCTATCACATTGGAATATGGAGAAGTCAATGTCTCGTAACCCAAACATGTTGCGTACATTAATTGGGCTCGGATTAGTTCTAATAATCGTACTTGGTTATGCTGTACATTCCAATACTGTTGATTCGGAATATTACATGTATGAAACAACCAACTCTGAACAAACATCAGAGTTAATTCAACTGGAAGAAAACTTGACTGAATGGTACTTCATTTCCAACGAAGCAATTACATGGATTAATACCACAGTATTAGGTGCACCACAAGGAACAACTCTAGTTGTAGATGCTTCAGGAACGGAGTGGTATCACACACCTTCTTTGGGGCAAAATGATAGAGATTTCAATTGTAAAGAATTCGCACCGGATTACGTAGAATTAATTGAAACTTGTATCAAAGGCTCGTTTCATGAAATTTCTCTCGATGAACAGAATGTAATGATTGGGTTGGTTTCAACTGAATTGCCTATTGGAGGTTTAGGTTCTTTGCAAGCAGATAATTTGAACGAAGCAAATGAGTCTATACAGGAAATCATGGACAGAAACACTGGAACAATATCTTGGAAAATATCACTTGTTGATTCCAATGGAGAATTAATCAGTTCACAAGGCATAGAAGTAAATAACACCATTACAACTCACGATCTAATTTCTGTGGAAGAATTTAAATTAGATCCTATTCAAGAATCCATATACAGTTTTGCAACATTGGTTGGGTGCTTTACACTACTACTAATTTTACCAATGATTGCTTACTTCTCTGCAGTCTACAAAGAAAAAAAGGATGAGGAAGTTAGGGCTAGAACACCCGAGATTGAAATTGAAAAGTAGTTAATTCTAATTTTAGGTAAGCCACCATAACTATCAAAGAATGTTTTAGTAATGTTGGAAAAAGCTTTTGTAAATTTATCTGGGTTAAGCATAATCCGCTGATTAAAATTATATTTAATGAATAGTCAATGGAGGAATTGAACCCCAGTTGAAATATATTTCACAGATATATCAAAAAAAAGACCCAATCCGCTTATATCAGGTATCCTTATCTGGTCAGTTATGAAGACCAGAGCAATAGCCTTGATATTACTAATGATTGCATCTATACTTGCAGGATGTACAACTGTCGAAGAAGCAGATGCGAGAGCAGATGATGAAAGAATTTCAGATTTGGAATCGGCACAGTTAGATTTAGCACTCGAATTAGCAGAACAAAAACAGATGAATTCAGATTTAGCAATATCGTTATCACAAATTGAGGCTGCAAATATGCAAGCTATTGAAGCCTTAGATACGAATTATCAGCAATTACTATTAGATTTAGAAGAAAATTATACTAATACAATAAATTCTTTAGTATCGACTAATAGTCTGACTCTTGAAGAAATTAATCAAACTAATGCTGCAGCATACACAGATTTGTTATCAACAATGACAATTCTAGAAAATAATTTAGTCACTAGTCAGGAGTCAATAAATACCATCATACTTACTATTGACGATATGGATAGTGATGATTCAGGAGATTCATTAGCACAAATCTTACTACTACAACAAGCATTACAAGATTTACAGTTAGATTTAGAGTCCTCAATTGCTGTTCTAGATTCTAGACTGAACATAACTAGGGCAATGAATGATTTTTCTTACCTAGATTTTCGAGGTGCTCAATTATTCAATTTCAATAATGGTTTGGGGATAATGATGGATCCACCAATTTTCGATTTTGCATTGATGGATAATGCCAGTTTGACTTATTCCAACTTTTCCGACGCTAGCTTCGTTAACGCTAATCTAGTTGGTGCAGACGGTATCTTTTCTACATTCCATCGTACTGATTTTTCCGGTGCCCAAATGCACCAAGGGATATGGAGAAATAGTGATTTCAGCGATGCATTATTCGTTGGAAGTCAATTAGCCTACACAGAATTCAGATACAGTGATTTGTCCGGTGCTAACCTAACCGGCGCTTCCATGTATGGCGGCAGTGATTGGCTAATGGTCAATCTTTCAGGCGCCGACCTAACAAATACATGGATGTATGATGTGGATCTAAGATATGCTGACCTAACAGGTGCTGATCTAACTGGTGCAAGACTTGCTTACCTAAACCCGTCATACGGACCTGCGGATATTACAGGTGTAACATGGACAAATGCAATCTGTCCTGATGGAACACATGCATCCACAGTTGGTAATACCTGCGCAAATAACCTCTAAAATGAATACTTTGAAGGTATAACATGGGCCGAACCAATGGTGTCTTACTTTGCTTAGTAATACTACTAAGTGTTGGCAGTTTTATTGCTGCAGCGGAAGATACAGATAGTGATGGCGATGGATGGATAGATTCTTTCGAAGAGGCATGTGAAACAAATCCATATGACTCTCAATCCATACCTAAAGATACAGATTCATCTGGAATTTGCGACACTCTTGATATTGATGATGATAATGATGGTTGGATAGATAGTCTAGAGAATTATTGTGGAACTGACCCTTTGGATAAAAGTTCAGTACCAAATGATATAGATAATGATGGTGTATGCGACTCATTAGATAAAGATACAGATAACGATTCATGGAGTGATTTTGATGAATTATTATGTCAAACATCTCCAATTGATAATAGTAGTTATCCAATGGATTTAGATCAGGATGGAGATTGTGATCTATTAATTATCAATCTTCCAATAGGACATGAGCCAGTACAAGAGAATGTTTTCTTGGGAAATGACGAAATACAAATTTTGGCTTTGAGTTCAGTATTAATTATTTCAACAGGTACAGTATATACTATTGAACCTGTAAGATGGGCAGTATCAAGGAAAGCATGGCTAGGCCTCTTGTTAATGCTCGGAATAGTGAAAAAAACACAACATGGAGAATTTCAAAGAGGTCGTTTATACGGATTTATAGAGAGTAATCCAGGTATTCACCTATCTGCGTTAACAAGACTTTCAAATTTAGGTAATAATCAAGCAACATATCACTTAGACATATTAGAAAAAGAAGGAATTATCTGGTCAAGGAAGGAAGGTAGATTACTGGTATTCTTTGCAGATACAGTATCTAAGAAATCTGAAATCATAAGTCCATTATTAGATATAAATTTTAGTAAAAATTCTATTAAAAAATCGATATTAATGTATCTAAATCAAGCTGAATTAATGAATCTGACCGGTCCAAATGGCTCAGAATTAGCTAAAGAAATCGGAGTTTCATCCCAAGTACTATCATATCATATTCGTTCATTAATCAATTGGGAGATGGTCGAGAGAAAAAGAACCGGAATGAGGAGTTCACTTTACATTACAGAATTGGGTATTGAAGCATTAACTAAGGATGTGGATGAGAGGAATTATGATGATTAAATTGATCTCGTAAGAAACCATTTTAGTGAAATAACGAAGCAACGTCCGATACACTTGGATGATGAAGACCTAACACCAAATCCATTATACGTTTTCCAAATGATGTTTGGTTTACCATTTATCATTGTACATTATTTTTCGTGTTAATGCCGTTAGAATATTTTTTTGAGGAACCAAGCCTTGAATTATTATTATTTGTTATTGGAATGATTATTTTTACTACACTATTCTATCTCGCAGGGGACTTTATCATAATTTCTGGATATTACATGGTTTTAGGAGAACCTTTGCCTGAATTCGATAAAAGGAAGAAAAGGAGGAAGGATAGTAGGAAATCAAAGGTTTTTGACGGAAAAAGGAGTTTGCGAGGACAGATTTTACTTACATTACTATTTTTACCGTTTCTAATAATATCTCCATTCATTGCAATTTATGGATTTAGCTTAATCATATCTGCAAATTATGAAGAAACTTTGTTGGGAGAATTAAATCTAGAAAAATTAAACTTATATCTGAAGCTTTAGAATTCAGAGAATTTGGAGATCAGCCGAAAAAACAAATAATATTTGGAGAGAGTGATGAAGGCAGATGGGAACTAGATATAGGAACCATGATTCAAACAAATGATTTGAGCTGTAATGAAATCTCTGAAGTAATAGGGATCCCTTTTAGGAAAGGAAATCCCGATTGGTATTATGAATAGAGAATATAATATATCCATAATATCATTAATAATTGACTTCTGCATTAATCAGAATACTTGGTGGCAAGATGGTGAATAAATCTGAAACCCCTATTACTAAGTTTAAGGCAGCAGTTTATCAAAAAACTCCAGCTCCTTGGTTACCAAGTAAACCAAAATTTTTGACTATTGTTATTATCATGCAAATTATTCTAATATGCATCTCACAAGAATGGAGGGAATCGAGGGTCGCTTGGCTAATATTAGGAATATTAATTCCTGTATCTGGTTGGTTGTTAATGAGATGGAGGATATATTCTTCGGTATTTATTACCCCCTCAGGAAGAAGTAAAAAGACAATTACTGATCAAAGATGGAAAGAATTTTATTTCAGTGGTTGGGGTGAAGAAAGAATGAAAGCACATTATCTAAAGTCAGAAATAGAATCTGAAGATACGATATTATACTTGCACGGATATAATTCTAGTTTAGGAAACGGAGAGTCAAGATGTCAACATATAAATTCATTAGGTTTCAACGTGATTGGCTTGGATCAAAGGGGATTTGGAAAACAAAAAGGAAGGCATGAATGGACAATTCTGAAAGTTGTTGCAGATATCGAAATGTTACTGGAAGAGGTTCCTAATGTACTAGGATTCACTCCTAAGAAATTTTGGATTTACGGTCATTCACTAGGAGGTTTTCTTACTATCAGACTTTCATCTCATCCTTCTGGCTGGTGGGAAAAATCAATGCAAGGAATAATTTTAGAGTCACCTGCAACATCATTTCCATTAATTATTGAGAAAAAACTTCCGGGTAGAGCAGTTATGGCTAGCCCTTGGGTACGACACATACTAAGAAGAGAATATCAAAGAATACATCCAGATCTTAATGTCGGATATGCGAATGCTCAAATTCCATATTGGGGAAGTCCAAAAGTCCCCGTATTAGTAATGCAGGCAGAGGATGATGAAACATTAGGTATTGATCATTTCAATTTATTTAGAGAACACTTCAGTGAAAATTCAGATATTCATATTCTCAGTGAAATGCCGCACACATCTAAAGTTGATGTGAAGGAAAGGCGAGAAATATTAGAAAAATGGTTAGAGAGATAACTATATGCAGACATCATTCGATGCTGTTAAATTACCTTCTACATTCCCTGTATTTATCACTCCATTAGGCTCTATGATCATTATTTTGCACTCAGTCTCCGCATATGGTTTATGCTCAATACCCTTTTTGACAACATACATTTCTCCTTCATTTAATGTCACCGTTCTATCTTCGAACTGTATCGCCATTTCTCCTTCAAGTACGATAAATGTCTCATCGGTATGTTCATGATTATGCCATACAAAATCACCTTTAATTTTTACAAGTTTAAACTGATAATCATTCATTTCAGCTATGACTTTTGGTGACCAGTGATCAGAAAATTTGTTTAGTTTATCTTTAAAATTGATTACACTCATGATTTTGCTAGAGGTAAAATATTCATAAAATTTACACTAATATTTTCGAATTATCTGTATATTAAGTGAAAAACATCATCCTCATTATTGATAATCAACATGCCTACCGCGTAGCAATGGATATAGTTCTGGTAGCATCATTTATGCTTTTCATGTGCGCCTTTGCAGGTATTGGATTGGCAAG
>Ga0075480_10000075_pt1 | contig 44323 bp, 47 predicted proteins | sample DEB08_DNA_7_FD_81590 | JGI IMG/M metagenome (GOLD analysis project Ga0075480, IMG submission 81590) | Aqueous microbial communities from the Delaware River and Bay under freshwater to marine salinity gradient to study organic matter... | ecosystem: Environmental > Aquatic > Marine > Coastal ... | reverse complement strand
TGGCTCTGGTTCTGGCTCTGGTTCTGGCTCTGGCTCTGGTTCTGGCTCTGGTTCTGGCTCTGGTTCTGGCTCTGGTTCTGGTTCTGGCTCTGGTTCTGGCTCTGGTTCTGGCTCTGGTTCTGGCTCTGGTTCTGGCTCTGGTTCTGGCTCTGGCTCTGGTGTTGGCTCAGGTGTCGGCTGTGGTGTTGGCTCTGGTGTTGGTGCGGGGGTTGGTGCGGGGGTTGGTGCAGGGGTTTCATTATTTCCAGAATCAGTATCAACTATAGCAACAATAGCAGCAACTATAGCAGCAGATACTGCCATCTGATTATCTTCTTGCTGATCTAGCACAGCTTCTGCTGCTTCTTTTCCAGCAATAGCAGCTGCGTCCGATATTCCTTGTCGCGTAATCAAAACATTACATTCAATTGACCCAGAAGTTAAAAGAACAATAAATCTACTTTTTTCAACTCCTAATTTTTCAGCATAATATGATGCAATCAAATCTTCTAAAGTTTTCTTTCCATTTTCATCTAAATCTGAAAGTTCTAAATCGCTAATAGAAAAATTTACGATGTAATCTAAACTATTTTCTTTATATCGGACTATTTCAGGTTCAGTTATATCTTGAACTTCCACATCTTCTAAAGCAGTAATATTACTAGTTTTAAGTTTTGTATCAATAAAATTTTTCTTATCATCATTCGAATCTAACACATCTTTCACATTTAAAAGTGATAAATCACTTCCAAGTCCTCCTCCTCTTCCCATAGATAGTTATATTATAAGACAATATTTTTTTTTTAATAAATAAATATTTTTTTTTTTTAATTCTCTAATATCTAAATCAAAATATTAGCGGGCATACATTAATCCACAATTTCCACTTTCGAATTTTACCATATTATATCGTTCCTCATAAACATATAAATCATAAGTATATTCAAAAATGCGCCATACAGGTTTATTTACTCCCACAGCCAAGCCTGTTGTTGGATCACATACTTGATAAAACTGCACATCCGTATCTCTATCAGGTGTAATAGTTGTAAATTCAAACTCAATATTTCTAAATTTGCTTAAATTTATAGCTCCACTTGGTTGTAATTGAAAACAATCTGTCTGTATACAGAAATTATAAACATATAATCCATCAGGACCATTTCCACTTGTGCGGACATATTTTTCAATTTCATTATAAACACCCGCTTCTAACATATTCTCCCTATATTTCCCATCAAGTAAAATAGCTAAATCCAACAATATGTTTTTTTGATAATATGATTCATATTGCCCGGTAATTGCTCCTTTAAAGAGTAATTGATTGGTAGGTTCAGAACTAAAACAATCTTCTCCGACATTTGCATCTACAGTATATGGTATAAGGTATAGAGGCGTTTTCTTATAGGGCCAATTTGTGTAATTACTCCATTCATTTCGTAAATCTGCATCACTTCTTCTAAAGAAAAATGTCCATGAAGAAACCATTCCAAGAGAATCCAAAAAAACCTTAGCTGTTTCAGAAACATTAAAGAATTTATATTCATAAATTTCCTTAACTAGATAATTTTGAGGATTTTTAGCGAAGCTCCGTCTTTCTTCTTCATCCAAAAAGCCATAAGTTGACATTAAATGCACATCTGCATCCCATTCAGTTCTTCTATCCTCAAATATTAATTGAGTATTTTTATTACCCCCATCTCTAATAATATTATCGTTTGGTGGTGTTTGCAAAAAAATATACATCTGCTGATTCGGATCGTTAAAATTTGGTGCAATATGTGGATACATACCATTTCTATCTGTTACATCTCTAATCGTAAATAATTCACGCACAGGTCTTAAAGTTATATGGATTTCTAATTCATTATATTGTAAAGAAACTAGAGGGAAGGCCATCTTACTTGATAATGTAAACCAAATATTAATCGGAATGTATAAATTGCCTCCTCTAATTGAAGGTTCGGCCCCACCGGGAGTATTTGAATAAACCGCGTTTGGATATTGACCATTATTATTTCCATAATTCGCCGGATCATTCCATCGCTTTGTATTTCCGGTCATTCGATTATACAAATCCTTTTTCGTATTACTAAAATCTCTTTGGACTAAAGCTGTTAAATACTGTCCTGTAAATCGTTGTAAGGTTTCTCCACCACAAGTCACTCTTATTTCATCAATCATTTGTGTTCCTAGATCACAAATCCATTTGAATTCGTATGGAATATACTGGCAATATGGTTCCGCATAAGCGTTATAATATAAGGGACTCCATATATGGGGCATTCTAATAACTAAATAAGTATCCATAAGTAAATCAGCATATCGTTTTACTTTAAAAGTAAAATGAGTTTTTTCATTTAAATTTAAATTTCTAGAACCCTCATAGTCTAATCTAAATCTCTGAAGACCAAAATTAGTATATTTAGCATAGACAAACTTAAAGAAGGTTTTTTTAGGATTCCCAGTTAAGAATACATTTTGGTTTCCAACCGCGACCAAATTTAACAATCCACCTGCCATCTTTTAAGATACTTATATTATATAATTATATTTATATAGTATAAGTCGATGGTATTTGCCAATAAAAATAGTATTAGATTATTAGTTTTATTTATTATTTCTATTAACATATTTGGTTTAATATTTTACATGTATCGAAAATCTTCTTATCTCTCTAGACACTGTGGAGATATAGATTATATCTATAACGATATGGGAAGAGTTGGAAATTTTAATGTGGGTTCACCCGAGAATAAAGGGAAACTTTTACGGGATTTTTATGTAAAAACTGCATACAATTGCTGTGCAATTGGTGATTTCAAAAATACATATGTTAGTCTTTGTGCTCTAAAACAAGTAATTCGACAAGGAGTAAGATGTTTAGATTTTGAAGTCTACTCTGTGGATAATCAACCCGTTGTAGCTGTTTCTTCGACAGCTGATTATAATTTTAAGGAGTCATTTAATTCTATTCTTTTACTGGACGCTTTAAAAGTAATTGAACAATATGCATTTTCAGGTGGCACCTGTCCTAACCCTAATGATCCACTTATAATTCATCTGCGACTTAAAACAGTTCATAAAGATACTATTAATGAAATTTCAAAAATTTTGCAATCTACCGTGAATAACCGGCTTTTAGGAAGTGAATACAGTTATGAATATCATGGGAATAATTTAGGAGCCGTTACTATGGATAAATTAATGAATAAAGTTATAATTGCTGTTGATAAAAGTAATAATCGTTTTGAAAGCACTAAATTTGATGAATATGTTAATATTTGCAGTAATTCTATGTTTATGCGTGCTCTTCGTAATTATAATGTAAGATATACACCAGATATGAATGAATTAATTGATTACAATAAAAAGCAAATGACGTTGACGATGCCTGATTTAGGTCCAAATGATACAAACTCTGCGGCTTCACTCCACTTGAAATATGGATGTCAGTTTGTTGGAATGTGTTATCAAAACTATGATGCCAATATGGAATTTTATGAAACCTTTTTCGCAGAACAGAACTCAGCGTTTGTATTAAAGCCTGAAAATTTACGGTATGAAGTTGTTAAAATTAAAGTGCCTCCTCCTCAAAATCCAAATGTTTCCTATGCTCCTCGAAAAGTTCAATCGGATTATTATAATTTTACTATTTAATAAATATTAAAAATTTTATTTCTCTTTTAATATTAATTAACGATGACGAAAGAATCATTTCAAGATAAAGAACTTGAAATATTGCGGGCGGCCGTAGATAAAGCGGAAAAACGAACTGGGAGAGAATTAATCAGTTCTCCTGAAATACAAAAAATGGTATTTATTGTGGAAAATTTTTTACGCCAAAAAAAACTTATTTGCTATGGAGGAACAGCAATTAATAATATTTTACCAGATGATGATAAATTTTATGACCGTGAAACAGAATTACCAGATTATGATTTTTTTTCGATGAATGCTATGAAGGATGCTAAAGAATTAGCAGATTTATATGCAAAAGAAGGCTTTGAGGAAGTAGAAGCCAAAAGTGGTGTTCACAAAGGAACCTATAAAGTTTATGTTAACTTTACCCCTGTTGCCGATATCACTCACCTAGATCCAGAAATTTATAAAAATTTACAAAGGGATAGTATTAATATAGTAGGGATTCATTATGCCTCTCCTAATTATTTAAGGATGGCTATGTATTTAGAACTATCGCGTCCTGCTGGAGACGTTAGTCGTTGGGAAAAAGTATTGAAAAGGTTAACACTTTTAAATAAAAATTATCCTCTTAAGGGATACAATTGTGATGAAACTGAATTTCAACGTTCTACAAAAGCAAATGCTTCTGAAAATGCAAAACTTTCTTACGTGACACGTTCAACTTTAATTAATATGGGTGTGGTATTTTTTGGAGGTTTTGCTATTTCTCTCTATTCTCGTTACATGCCTAAACATATTCAAAAAAAATTCCATAATGTTCCTGACTTTGATGTATTAGCTGAAAATCCTAAACAAACTGCTGATATTTTAAAAGATCGTTTACAGGATGAGGGTTACACCAAAGTTACAGTTGTTTACCATGAAGCTATTGGAGAAATTGTAGCTCCACATTATGATATTCGTGTTGGAAATGAAACAGTTTGTTTTATTTATGAACCACTTGCATGCCATAGTTATAATGTTATCAAGATAAAAGGTATGAACGTTAGAATTGCCACAATCGATACCATGTTAAGTTTTTACTTAGCTTTTCTTTATACAGATCGTCCTTACTATGACGAAGACCGAATTTTATGTATGTGTGAGTTTTTATTCAAAGTTCAACAAAAAAATAGATTAGAACAGAAGGGGTTATTAAAGAGATTTAGTATAAACTGTTATGGGAACCAAGCAACATTAGGATCAATCCGCGAAGAAAAAGCTAAAAAATATGAAGAATTGAAAAATAAACGAGGAAGTGAAGAATGGAATGAATGGTTTTTACGTTATGTTCCAAAGCAATTAGAACCCACTAGTAAGGGTCTTAATAAAAAAACAAAAAAACATAAAAAAAAACAAAAAGGAACTCGAAAGAAAAAAGTAAAATTTTTTGGAGCAATTAAGATTTAATCTTTAAAGAAAGAAAGATTGTATCATTCTCGATTGATTTCTACATACGCAATCACATTTATAATCTATTTTTATTCCTTCATTTTTAAAACATTTACAAATTGCTGTAAAATGAGGATGGTGTTCGTCCACTAGATAAAAAGGAACCACGTGACTTTTCCAATTAATATCTCCTAAGTTGAAAGGCTTATGAAGAGTATGTCTTGTGCAACAGTTACAATTTGATAGATTTTTTATTATAATGTCTGCTTCTTCTTTACTCATTATAATAGCTTTTACACATTCTTCAAATGTTGCAGTTCTTTTTCCACAGTGACTATGCCAAATCATTTCAATTGCTTTTAGAACTTCGAAGACCTCCTTCAAAGATATCTTAACACTAATGGGAGGATGTTTCGGTTTAAGCTTCAAATTTTCCTCGCAACAACATGCCCAACTAGGACAAAAATGTTTTGGGTCAAAAATTGGCATGCTAAGTAATTTGAGAAGAAAAGCATTTGAAATATATGTTTCAATTTTTCAAAAAAAAAAAAGGAAGCAAGGGAACAGGCAGGGGGAGGGAACAAAGGGATTTTTATTTTTTTTGGATTTTATTTTGTTTTTTTTGGTTTTACAATTTTGGATAGAGAGATGTTTGATAATCCATCTCCTCTAAGTCATCAAGAGATGGGCGTGTGACAGGTTGAGGGCCATAATTATCCATAAGTTCGGCAAAGGTAAATTCTTCCCAATAAGATTCAGGTTCTTGGTAGTATTTCTGGTAAGCCTGGTAAAATTCAACTGGATCAAATTCATAGCCCTCCGGAATGCCTGGACCAAATTCTTCCATAATAATAGTCATTTCCTCAGGTGTCATACCTTGTTCAGAGTTAGTCATTTTAGTGATTGCGTCTTCAAATATTCCTCCATCAAAATCAAGCAGACTTTTCAACCTCTGGGGAATTGCTGGACCAAAGATTTCTTCGTATTCGCCATATTCATCTCTCTCAATTCGGATGTTGAAAAGTTCTTCCGAAACGTCGACTGCTTTGTGCCAAATTCCATCAACTTGAATATCAACATAGTGCCATGCTTCGGCATCAGGAATATCTGATTCGATTGGGTGAACTTCATTCACAAATTCTCCCATCGTCCACAAAGTTTTGAGAGATTCTCCATCAGCTGACAAGTTTTCCTCAAGTTCAATCTGGTATTCGTAGTAAGTTTTCTTGGTAAGAGCATTTTCAAAGCCACCGGCTCGTCTGATAACTGCATTCAAAACTGCATTTCGATGTGGCGCTGACAGCCGGATCCCATAAGGTTCATCCATGCCGACATAATCAGTCATGGCGCGGTCAACTGGTTTAGATAGAGCTTCTGTTTCCATAGAAGGTGCTTCAGCATTTTGACGTGGAGGTCTGCATTCACTTCCTGCATCAGCAGATCGGCGTTGAGCAAGGAAGTTTATTCCAGTTACCCATTCATCACCCACCTTTACATCGATGTATGACCAAGGCGACCCAGAGATTTTCAAGTCTTTCTCGATATCCTCCTCTGTTGCTAAGGGATTCATCAAGTGCCAGTGGGCCAACGTGAAGTAGTGCTGCTCGAGGCTGTCCTTGATAAAATGGTCGTCAATATTCCGAATAGTCAGTGTTGCAGTTCGTTTTGTGCTTGGTTGGGCAGGAGCTGTGTTCTTGGTGTGGCGAATAAGATATGTGGCTAAACCGTAAGCAACACCTCCACTTGGTGGAGTATATGGTGCTGGGGTCGGCATACCACATAGACCTACGTCGCTTGGTGCAGTCTTGGTCGCGAAGTTACCTCCATCAACCCAGTTCGAGCCATAGTAGGTGTTTTTAGCAAGAACATCAACAAATCCCCAAGGCATCCAAAATCCAAGTGATTGGCTGAATGGAGAGATAGCATGGTCCGTAAGATATGACTCGATGCTTGTGTGAACTTTTCCATCTTGCGTGTAAATTTGGATATCATCTTTCAAGTCGGTGATGAATCCATTCTTCACCAAAATCGCCTCGGTATCTGTAGGTTGCTTTCCCGAATAACAATACTGCTTTTTGACCCGTAGCACGTAGTTTCGCTGTCCGTATTCAATTCCTCCATTTGGAGCAGTCGTGTTGATTCCTGTAAATTCCATCTTTTTTTGAAGTGTTTGAATCGAGTTCGTTTTCGTTATTGTTGGGCTTGTTTGATTAGAAAACTTAACTTGTAAAAAAGTATTTCAATTTTTTAACTCTACACCGATTTCTGCTCTTACGTATTTCATTTTAAAAAAGTGGGGGTAAAAAACTGAAATTTTTTAAAAATGAAAAAAAAGGAGCAAGAGTGCAAAACAAGGGAAGGGGACAGGGGGAGTTTTTTGTTAATTTTAATTGGTATGGAATAGTTAGCACATAATATTTTGGCGAAACACACAGAAGATAATACCATCTACCCATCCATCACCAACTAGAACCTCGATGTGGTTCCAAGGGTCTCCATCTCCAACGTCACTTTGAGCGTAGAGGATCCCTTCATGAACTGGAAGGAGTGGGTCGCTCTTTAACCAACCCCATAGTGTCGAGTAGTATTTCCCACCGCTTTTTACTTCACATCGGTATAGCTCTGTGTGTGGCGCCATCATCATTAGCCCTTCTTTACTGGCATTAGTATACCACCGTTCATTTTCGCTCTTGGGTGAAATGCGGACCTTGTAGCGTAGCTTCTTGTAGTCTGAAGTATTAAATCCACCAAAAGAAGTAGGTGTGGGTTCTGGCATCGGTGGTAGATTTGTATTTTCAGTCGATGGTTGAGACAAGCTATAAAACTGGTTGCCCGGAACCCATGTATCGTCGACGCAAACCTCAACGCATTCCCAAGGCATCGCAACCCCTGCTTTTGAATGATCCACGTAAGCATCAATATAGTCATTCATCTTGGTAAAAGTGCCTCCTTCTTGGTCACGAATCCGCACGAAATTTATATCTGTCAAACCGCCACGTTTTGCAAGAAGGGATTCGCTGTCTTTTCCTGTCTTTACAAATTCCTTGATGACGCGGACTGGGTAGCTCCGAGCAGCGTAAGCACTTCCTCCTCGGCATGTAGGGTAACAAGTAGGTTCAGGGTCAAAGTAGTCTGGAGAAGTTTTAGACATCATATTTTTGAAAACGATTGGATTGGTGGTGAGTGTTGGATTTGCAAACAATTTCACTCCATTAAGCATTTCAATTTTTCTTTTTTTTTACCGATTTCTGAGTTACAAAACAACCTAAAAAGTGGGGGTATTTATATATATATATATAAATGACTTTAGAAAGGCCTAGCTGGAATGACTATTTTAAAGAAATAGTCCAGGTTACAGCAAAGCGTTCAGCATGTGAACGGCTCCAAGTTGGGTGTATATTAGTTAAAAATAATCGTATAATTGCACAAGGCTATAATGGGTTTCTTCCTGGATGCCCACATGAATCAAAAGTTCGTGATGGACATGAACAAGCGACCATTCACGCGGAACAAAATGCAATTACAGATTGCGCAAAACGTGGCGTAAGCACAGAGGGTTCAACAGCTTATATAACTCATTATCCGTGTATTAATTGTATGAAATTTCTTTTAGCTGCTGGAATTGTTCAAATATTTTACATTAATGACTACAAAAATGATAATCTTGTTCCCTATTTTTCTAAGATATCAAAAGTGCATGTTGAACAAATTTAAATTTAAAATTAATTTTTTCTATTCTTATTTTATAATTAACAAGTATGGGAGGAGGAGCAGGTCCACAAATCATTACCTTTACACTTCTAGTTAGTTTAGAAGATCTTGATGAATCAAGTGAACAAGAAATAAGAGATCAAATTCTTGATCTTCTTGAAGAACTAGGAGCAGGTATTGTAGAATTTGAACCTTTTAAGGAAGGTTCAACAATTGTTACAGTTAGATCTAAAACGCCTATTGCAGTAGATACCATTAATAACAAAATTACTGAAGGAGGTAATATTTTTACAATTACATACACAGATATAGATGATGCATCAAAAAAGCATACAGCAGTTATAAGTAAAGTTGATGATATTAATCTTGCTTATACAAATGATCTTATTCTAATTGATAATGATAATGTAAAACATTATGCTATTGTTGGTGATGACGGAAATATAACAACTGAAATTGTTAATAATACACTTCCTCAAAGGAATATTCAGTGTGTTATTTGTGGAGGAAAAGCAACAAAAATTGATGATTATAATCCAGAAAAATACATTCCTCCATTTTATTCTATTGATTCATTAAATTCGGTTAATTTAGGAAATGTTGAATATATTGGTTTTCTTTCCTTCCAAAATTGCAATAATATTAAAAATATAAATTTTGGGATAGTGAAAACAATTAGGGAGTTGGCATTTAGTTTATGTACTAGTCTAAAAGAAATTGACTTACAGGAGGTAACAACACTTGGAAGTTATTCATTTGATACTTGTATTCAACTGAGCAAAGTTAAATTAAATGTTATTCAGGATTGGACAATACCCAATAATTGTTTTAATAATTGTAAAGTAGTATATGGAACAACTACAAACCCATTTCTTGTAGAAAAAAATATTACAAATTTATCATTTGGATCAAATAATGGTTTATTTTCAGATTTAAATACTGGCGATAATTTACGTGATTTAAAACTTGTCGACTACCTAGAAGATCCAAATTACAAACGTGTTTTTGCCCATCAACGTCTAACTTTTAAACTTCAGGTAGCTCTAGAAGAACTTACTCCATTCAGTATAGAACAGATACAAAAACAAATTATTAATCTTCTTGATCCACTTGGAGAAGGTAAAATAGAATTTGACCCATTTTCTACTGATTTTGATACAACACTCGTTACCGCTATATCAGAAAAACAATTATCTGTCGATGAAATTAAATCAAAAATTATCGCAGAGGGAAATATTTTTACAATTTTATATACAAATAACGAAGATGCAACTTTAGAAAATACCGCAATTATAAGTAATTTCGATAATGAGGATCTTGTTTATAACAATGATCTTATTCTAATTGATACTGATAATCAAAAACATTACGCTAATGTTGGTCAAGACGGAATTATAACAAGAGAAATTGTTAATAACAAACTTCCAAATAGAAATATTCAGTGTGTTATTTGTGGAGGAAATGCAAAAGCAATTGAAAATGGTACAATAATAGATGGCCTTATACTGGGTGTTTTTACCTCAATTCCATCTTTAACTTCTGTTAATTTAGGAACAGTTAAAGAATATGTAGGGAATGTAGCTTTCTTTCTGTGCCAAAATTTGAAAAATGTAGATTTTAGAAATGTATCAAAAATTAATTTTTATTCGTTCTATTATTGCCAGTTGCTTAAAAAAATTGACCTTAAAAACGTTGTCGGAATAGAACAATTAGCTTTTTCTTTTTGTTTATCACTAAATACGGTGCGTCTTAATAAAAGACAGAATCAGACCATAAGCACATATGCCTTCCAAAGATGTCTTGTAGTAAATAATACGGAACAAACTCCTTTCCTAGTCAATAAATATGCAAATCCTCCTATTAACAATTTATCTTTTGGTGCCGAAAATGGAGAATTTTCTAATAAACAAATTGGTCCTAATAGTGGTGATTTACAACTTATTTCATATCCCGGTGATAATAATTATTTACGAGTTACAGTAAGACCATAGTTATATAAAAAAATATCCCTATTTACATAACATATTTTTTTTCTAACACATAAAATATGTTAGCTTTATGCTCACAAAACTCAAGAATTTCTCAGTTTCAAAACACAAAAACACATTTTCTTACTGAAATGCTAAGTTTCCGGACAACCTACATCACACTCACCACACGGGTTACGCTCTAAAACGCGTTTTTCGAAGGGGCAAAAATCGCCAAAAATACCCCAAAATACCCCTATTTTTCACCAAAAATGACCATATTTTTGGCTTAAATCGAGATAAAAACATTTTTTTAAAAGTAAAATAGAAAATCAAAAATGGAAAATCTAGATTTGAATTTCGATAATTATTCTTTGAATGAAATTTTAAATTTGTTCGAAATTTCGGCCAATTTTGATGAAAATTCTATGAAAATGGCGAAGAAGAAAGTTCTCATGACACATCCAGATAAAAGTGGTCTAGATCCAGAAGTTTTCCTGTTTTTTTCAAAAGCTTATAAGTATCTGTATTTTATGTTTCAGTTTCGCCATAGAAACGATAAAACAATTCGTGAGGATTTAGATAAAGATGAAGCCCATGCAGAAATAATAGCAAAGATTAGAGAGAAGAAAGATTTTCACAAGGTATTTAATGAATTATTTGAAGAGCATAAAATGGAAAATGAATTTCAAAATAAAGGTTATGAAAATTGGTTAGGAAGTGATGATGGAATATCAACCCAACGAGCATCAAATTTGGGGGATATGAAAACAGCATTTTATGATGAGAAAAAGAAAAAGATGGATTTAATACGGTATAATGGTGTGCAAGAAATGGGTGATACAACTCATGGAGATTTAAGTGGGGATGCACCTCAAAGCTATGGGTCTTCTCTCTTTAGTAAACTACAATTCGAGGATGTTAAAGTAGCTCATACTGAAAATGTAATTCCTGTTTCTGAAGAGGATTATGATCCTTCGAAGGAATTTAAGACAGTGACACAGCTTCAGCAATTTCGTGGACAGCAAGATTTAACACCGATTGCTCAACAGCAAGCGAATGAATATTTGGCAAACAAAAAAAAAATAGAACAGGAAGAAAGCACACGTCGAGCCTATTTATTAGCAAAACAAATGGAGGATGCCGAAAAAAAAAATGAACAAATTCTAGCAAAATTTAAATATTTACAATAATATAATGGAAACCATCAACAAACTAGGATTATTTTTATTACTTATGCTTATAGGTTTTGCATATCGCCGTTTTATGGATAAATTGGAAAAAGATCAAGAAATTCAAGACTTATACATTATTAATAAGGAATTATTAGATAAATCGAAAAAACCTATTCTTTGGATTTGTGTCCCACGCATTAAAAATGCTCGTAAATGGTCGTCATTTTATTCACGTAGTAATGATAACCTCAATATTCCCTATATGTATATGACTATTAAAAGTATTATAAGTCATTGTGGAAAATCATTTAAAATCTGTATAATTGATGACGACTCTTTTGTAAATTTATTGCCAAATTGGACTCCAGAATTAGATAAGATAGGAGATCCATTAAGAGAGAAGGTGAGGTATTTAGGAATGATGCAACTTCTTCATCATTATGGAGGTTTAATTGTTCCTCCCTCCTTTTTATGCACGAAAAACTTGGAAGGTTTATGTGATTTTAGCGAAGAACATGGTCCTTGTGTAGTAGAAAATGTTAATTATTATGGGGAAAATAGATTTGCTCCTGATCCTCACTTTATTTATGCTCACAAAGAATGTCCTGTGATTGAAGAATTTATTGACTATTTAGCACGCATGATAAGTAATGATTACACCGCTGAATCAATTTTCTTAAATGATATAAGTAAATGGTGTGCTTTACGATGTGAAAATGGAAAAATGCGTCTTATTTCAGCAGATAGGGTGGGTGTTATGAATAAAAAAGGAGAAGCAATTGTAACAGAGACGTTTTTCGAACAGAGGCCACTTGGGTTGAGATCGGATATATTTGGAATCTTAATACCACATGAACAGATTATAAAGCGTCCTGCTTTAGATTGGTTAAGTTATGCAGACAAAAATGAATTAAAAACATGGGATACGGAGTTAGGAAGTTTTTTGAATAAAATTGATAATGTTTGTTCATAATCTAGTATTATTAAATAATACATTTATAGATAGATGAGAGTCCAGTTTTTAGGGACAGCAGCAGGTAAACCTTCAAATCACCGCAACGTTACTTCAATTGCGGTGATTATGGAAAAGAATGAATTTTCACTTATTGATTGTGGTGAGGCAACTCAACATCAGATCATGAAATCTGATTTAAAATTAACCAAGTTACAAGAAATTTATATAACTCATTTGCATGGTGATCATATTTTTGGATTGCATGGATTACTATGTTCATTAAATGAGATTCGTGAAACAGATTTATGTATATATGGACCTAAAGGTCTTAAAAAATATGTTGACACTATTATGTGTTTTATTAAAAATTATAGAGTTGTTGTAAATGAGTATGATAGTTCTTACGAACATAATGTTATATCTCGTGTTTATTCAGGAAATTATGAATATTTAGTTGAGTTTGCAGCTGTAAAACATAATATATTTTGTTTGGCTTATAAAATTACTCAGGTGCGGAAGAAACATCAAGTAGATATGAATCGATTCTTTCCTCATATGGATATTTACAGAGATGAAATTTCAGAAATGGGATTTAGTCCACCCCATAAAATAATAGATGTGTTAAAATCCAATACAACAATTTCCATGAAAGATGGTTTTATATTTAATTTTGATAACTATCAGGTTAAAGAAAATGATAAATCGCTTGTGGTTGCTTTAGATCATTTTGATAGTCGTATGATGAAGTTTTACTTTAATACATGTGATACCTTAATTCATGATTCAACCTATTGTTATTTCCCAGATTTAACAGAAGATGAATGTAAAGAATTGTCAAAATTAGCTATTTCGCATTTTCATTCTACAAATCGAGATGCAGTTTACCGAGCCAATAGTATGAATAGTAAACATCTTATTTTGAGCCATTTTAGCAATAGATATAGTTTTGATGATGAAGAGAAAATTATAGAAGATACAAAGACTCACTCAAAAAATGACATAATTGTTAATTGTGCTCGTGATTTTAGTGAGTTTTGTATATAAAGTATATTATCTCATAATTAGATTTATCATAGGTAATTTTAGATGAATACATTATTTTATTGGCTTTGCAAATATGCCTAATTATTGTTGTAAAATGATTATATTTAGGCACTCTATCTAGATAATGCATTTTTGATTTTTTATAATGTTCCCTTAATTTATTTATAAACTCATCATATAGATTTAATAGACGAATTTTTTTAAACGCTGCATTATTTATTAAAAAATATTTATCATTTTTGATTAAACATATTTTATCTAAAATTTCATAAAAATATTCATTTGTTATCATACTTATATTAAATGAATATTATAAAATTTTTGTAAGGTCATTGCTTAAAATCAATAATTCCAATTCTTCCTCATGAATTGTTATAAAATTGACAATATAAAAACTTATAATTTTAAAACATTTGTATTTTTCTTCTTCCTTTAATGATTCACTTATCTTAACGTATAAATATAATTCATTTAGTATATCAATAACCGAATATCCATTTTCAACAATTTTTAATAAAAAATCATACGCATCTTTTACTTTTTTTTGCTTTAATAAGTTAAAATATGTTTCGATTGTTTCTATATTAATAATAGTGCAGGATTCTTTTATTATTTCCAAAGTTAGTTCATTTTTAAATTGAATTAGAGAACATTTATTTAATATATGATAAACAGTTTGCAAATTATTTTCCGAAATTAATTTAATTAAATTTTCCATATCTTGAGATAGATTTATATGTTCATTTTTTGCTATAAATTTAATTGTTTCCACTATTTTTGAATCACATATTTTTGGAATATTAATTGGTAATAACCTTGAACAAAGTGATTCATTTAGATTGTAAATATTATTTGTTGTAATGATAACATTTATATTTGTATACCATTTATCCAAATTGTTAATAAATAATTTTTGTATATTGTCACTGTAAGTTTCTATATCTTCTATGATTAACATTCTTTTTTTATTGTGATGGGACTTTGCAATTTGACTGAAAAGCTTAACTTCTGATCTAATATTACTTACTCCTTGATCTTTAAAATTACTTAAAAACATAATATCTTTTGGAGCGAGATTCATAGTATTAATTATTGAGTTAACTACACAATTTTTAGAAAAAGAATCATCACTAACAAATATTACTTGTATAAGATTAATATTAATAAAATTTTGTAATATGGAAATAAACTTATTATCATAAGGCAAATCATTTACATGTTTTGGCGTATATTTTTCAACAAATGTTTCTGTTAACATTTATTTATTTACAATCAAAATAAGTATTTAAGTTTATCCATCTAATATTGTTTATTAAATGGAGAATCTATATTCAATTTTGGAATTAGATAATCATGAAGTTACACAAGAAGAGATTAAAAAGGCATATAGAAAATTATCTATGCGGTGGCATCCAGATAGGAACAAATCTCCAGAAGCGACAGAAAAATTTAAAGAGATTTCAACCGCGTATGCAGTTTTATCTGATCCTGTAAAACGTGGGGAATATGATAGAAAAAAGGATGGCTTCGATATGTCAGCTTTTAACATACCCGATATTTTTAAAGTATTTATGGGAGGTCAAGGAGGACCAAGTGGAATGATGGGTGGTTTCGGATTTCCTCCAAATGTAGTTGGGATTAATTTATCAGAGATGAATATGAATAATGGTGACAATTCAAATTTTAATTCTCCATTTTCTGTGCAAAATATATTTAATAATCTAAGAAAGCCTCCTCCAATAATAAATAATATTACAATTACTCTTAAAGAAGCATATGAAGGTCTATCAAAACCAATTAAAATTAATCGTTGGATAGCAAATAAGGATAGTAAAACTTATGAGGATGAGACAATTTATTTAACGATACCAGCTGGAGTAGATGACGGAGAAATAATTATTTCGAGAGATAAAGGAAATGTTTTATTTCCAGATTCAAAAGGAGACGTAAAAACATTTATTAAGATAGAAAATGATACAGCGTTCAAAAGACATGGTTTAGATTTAGATTACACCCAAATTATATCATTAAAAGAAGCTTTGTGTGGGTTTTCATTTGAAATAGAACACATTAATGGAATTAGTTATAAAATTAATAATACAAATGGCACTATCATTCATCCTTCATATAAAAAAACGATTCCCAAAAAAGGAATGAAACGAGATGGAATGGAAGGTAATTTAAATATCCATTTCATCATTGAATTTCCGAAGACCCTATCGAAAGAGGTGCTACATCAAATAAATAAAATTTTATAAATTGGGATGGGTTTACTACAACATACCACCACCACCAAGCCCACCTAATTCGATACCGCCTCCCTAGACAGATTGGTAGAGAACACCATAAACCTTTTGCTTAGGAACCACAACTTGGTCGACACCATTAATATCAGCAACAGATACTCTATAATCGAATCCTTCAGAAGTAATAATTTGATCATTTATATCAAATACATCATTCGAGGTAGCTCCTTGTTTACGAGCGAATAGAGACAAATTAGTATTGACATCATTTCCTACAGCATCAAATGAAATTGTCCAATCGCTGATAGTATTTTTACCGTTCCAACGGGCAACTTCGGCAGCAATTTCATCATTAAAGTGAACATCTAAGTCATTTGCAGTAAGTGTGGCAGAAAGAGTATCAACTGTTCCAGCATTAACACTTCCACTTGCTGAACGTGCGGCCGCACCCTTAGCTGTATCAATATCCCAATATGCCTTTTGAGCTTTGAGTAAATCTTCTGTAATAGATCCCTGAACATCTGCAAAACCAAAATTTGCCGAAGCCGTCATGTCACCTTCATTATTGACATTCAAAGTTAACTGAAGATTGTGTGTTACGATATCAGTTGAATCTGGTTCATTTTTTAAATTAACTAAACCTCCATCAATAGTTACTCCGTTATTGGGTAAATTATATTTTGAACTAGTAGCATTTGCCTTTGTTAAAGTAATAGCCTCCATAGTCCATGAATCATCATCATTTGTGCCTTCTCCACTTGAATTAAGAGTAATTTTTTCATTAATTTGAAAAGGAGCACGAATGTAGTAAAGTGGATCTCTAAGTGAAACGTCGGTTCTACGAGTCTCATCATTTGATCTAAGGAAGACATCATCATTCACATGTCCTAATACATCGTTGACAGAAACAGTTGCGGAAAGAGTACCTGTAAGTAAAAGAGCGAGTCCACCGGTCGTATTAAGGTCCATAGAACCAGCTGAATCGTTGGTTAAATCGTTATATTGATCGTTTGCTGTTGACATGGTTATACAATATTCGTCTATTTTTTTTTTTACAAAAAAAATAAACATTTTAACTATTTTTTCTCAACTTCCTCAACTTCCTCAACTTCCTCAACTTCCTCAACTTCCTCAACTTCCTCAACTTTCTCAACTTTATTATTTTCATCCTCTAATTTTTTCTCAATATCCTCATTAAATGATTTATTCATTTTGTCTAATAAACGAATTAACTCGTCATAAGCTTTTTTTTGTGTTCCAAATGATCTTACATAGGCAATAGTAGATTCATATTTATCAACATCTATTTTTGTAGTTTTAAATAAATAAATATACCAAGCATAGTCTATATTAAATTTGGCCTGAATGTAAATAAGAGGAGGTGGTTTCCAAATAGTAATATCTAATTTTCCTGCCAAAACTCCCGAAACATATGACGAATCAGTATTTAATAGAAGTTTTATTTTTTGTTCCAATTTAGCAACTAGATGTTTACAATCTTGATATTTTGAATTAATAAAATTTAATTCTTTTTCAAGAGATATATTATCCATAAATTTATTACGTGAATTAACCAGAACTTGAATTAGATCTCTAAATATCAATAATACTAATTTTATTTTAGGATTAGTAACATCTTTAATATGTACATTTAATAATCTTGTTATATCAATAACAGTTGCCATACCAGCCATTCTATAAATTTCACAATCAATAAAAGGTTTTATAAAACAATTATAAATTAATTCAAGTTTATCTTCTTTAATTGGTAACATATCTTGTTCATATTCCATAATAGTTTTAATACTAGACAATTCTTGATTTACTGAAGAAAACATAGTTTCCATATAATTTTGATTTTGGTTTAAACATTCTTTCATTTTTAAAATATTTTCATTTACTTCTTGTTTAATTACTTCAAGTTGTGGTTCATTCATAACTGAATTGATTTGGGAAATTGATGATGAATTGTTATTTATATTTGAGGAAATTCCGGTTAAACCACTTACTCCACTATTAATTGATAATATATGCCCAGTTATTCCAACATTTGAATTATTCTTAAAACCATTATTATTTGATATAATAACCATGATTAAAGTTGTATATATTGTATAAAAAAAATATTTACAATATTTATATTTATATGGAAAATTTAGCTTTTTTAATATTGGAATCAAATAAGGAAAATTATTTTAATTTAATAACATTAATATTAAGTATAATTTATTTTTACCCTTCTTGTAACATAGTTTTACATGTGTCTGAAAAAACCAGAGAAAAAATTGAAAATTTTCCTTATAATTTTAATGTTAAAATTGAATATGTTCAAACAAATCATAACAGTGGTGATAGTATTAATGAAATTTTAAGAAAATTATATGAATTATTAGATTATGGAATTAGTAATTATGAAGAGTGCATATTAATCAAAGATTTATCTTTAATGGTAAATAAGATAGGAGAATTAGGAGTTAATATTAAAAAGCAAGGGTTTGCCTTTGTTAAACTATTTTATTGCACTCACCTACAAGAACATGAAAATAGAAGTTATTTATTTGAATTAGTATATTTAAATAATAGAAATTTTTTAGAAAAATTAAAGACTGTAGTGTTAGAAAATTATAATGTTAAAATAAACTCAATTTGTGAAAATGAAAATGAAAGAAAAATTTCTAAAAATGAATATTTGAATCTACCTTTTTTGTTATTAAAAAAATATAATATAAATATTTTCCTTCCTATGGCAACTTATGTGGCAAGTGAAGATTTTTGCAGTTTTAAACATCAGTTAAAAATAGGTCAAATTACAAATGATTTTTATAGTGATCAGATTAAAAGAAATATTAGTGTTTTAAATATACGAGCCAACGTTATTACTGATGCATTTTTAGAATTAAATAAATTATTATTTAAAAAATTAGGAGAGCGTGGACCTTTTTTCATTAACCTTCTTACATTAAGAAATATTAAATCAGGATTAATGATTTATACACCTTTAAGGCAAAATTTAGGAATTTGGAATCGTAGTAATGAACCAGATGGTTTATACGAAATAATAAATTATTTTGCCGAACAGTATAAAGATTATTGTTCTATATCTCCCAGTTTTTCAAAAAATTATTTTTCAATTGGATCTACAATATTATATGATAAAACCAGTTATGAATGTATAAATAATGATGTTAAAGCCTACAGTAATATTTTCTATTGTAATTGTGATGAAAAAGCAAAACAAACTTTAAATTATAATAATATTGAAAATCCTCCAAAGTTTTTATTTCCAGTAGCTGATTTTCCAATTCAATTGCATAATTTTAGAAGTAAAAACTATAAAATAATTTCAGATTTTTCACTTAAGAAAAATCCAAAAATGTTAAAAAAATTAGAACGAAAGTATGAAGATGAAAAAATACTTTATTCAGCAAATATTAAAGTTGACAAATGGATGAATTACTCAAATATATTGAAAAGTATTAAATATGCAAAATATTTGTATATAAAAAACCATGATATATGGTTGGTTTTGACAGCTATTGGATTAGGATGTATTCCGATTGTAGAGAGAAAAATCGAGGTTAATGTATTAAAGGAAAATGAACATTATTTGATTAATAAAAATCCAAGTGATGTAAATTGCCAACAAATACATTCTAATTTAATGGAATTCTACCAAAAATATATGGATCCTGATCAACAATTCAGATTATTAATGAACAATCTTTTCATAAGGGATATCGAGTGATTCAACCTCAAAAGTAACAGAAAAATCTGCATTATTCATTTGCACCACGATACCGTATTCATCTAAAACTCTAATTTTTAATTTTTGTAATTTTACAGGACCAAAATATTTTCTTGTCTTAAAAATGCGATCTGAAGAGTCATCATAAATAATTGTAGATAGAGTTGATGTATTTGGAATTTTGGCCATTAAGTCACTACTATTATACTTTGTATTATAAAGTAATACTTGTGGAGAATTGTTGTTAAAATCAATTACTTCTAATAAGAAAAATTTACTTCCACTAAAATCTAAAGAACGTTCTGGATTAAAACCCAAATCTTTATTTAGTTCATTTCCATTACTGTAATCTTGTGAAAAAAGGTAAGCATTTTTTGTAAAACCAAGATACCATCCTATGCCATAATATTTTATATCAGCTAAGGTAGAAAAATCTAAATCAAATTGAAATTCAGAATCAGGTGGTGGAGCTACAGGAGGTTCTGGTTTTAAAATAAAATTAACTTTCCCCTTCAATATATTATAAGTAGTTGTTATCATGTTTGTATTTGAAGAAGAGTTTAGTTGGGATTGTAAATTAGAGGTAAACGTATCTAAATTATAATAACCATCTTGGAATTCTAACGTATTAATTGCCCTATTAGATATTTCTCCTGTAATAGTATTACGAACATAAGTATGAATTGAAAAATAATTATTTTTAAGATATTTTGATATATTTAAATAAAAATTTGTGAGTTCTAATCCAGCGACTTTTAATGAAACTACATTTGGAAGAGGTTCATTTAAAGTAACACTAAAATCAGTTGATGAGTTTCCCACAGCAAATTTACTACTCACTATTAATGTATTTTTAATTGTTTCTCTCTTAATAGGATTAACTATTCCTCTTTCGAATTGAACGGTATTTGTATTAACAGAAACGACTTCGGGTATAGGTTGAGGCAACGCTCCAGGATATAATTCTGGTTTAGTAATTTCATAACGATTTGTTTTAATAACCTCATGAAAACACTCCCAGAAAAACCCCACGTATTCATTTATAATATCTTCATCTAATTCTGATGATGATTTAATTTTCTCTACCATTTCCTTTGTTTTAGAATAGGCTAAATCATGAGTTAATTCATTTTTAGATATATGTAAAACGTCTAGAATTTCATCATATGAATAATTTGAAATATCTGTATCCATAATGTAATAATTATATTACACTATGAATATAAAATTAAAAATTTAGCAAAAAGAGCGAAATTAAAGCAAGAATAATACCTACGCTCCGAATATGCGTAATTTTTTCTTCAAAAAAGAAAAAGGCTATTAAACTTGAGCCCAAAATACCTAAAATATCGTAAATTGCATTTCCTTCTATTATACCCTTCTTTTTAATAATTAATCTAAGAGAAATACCTAATATTCCATAAAGTAAAAAAATAAATATAGATGAAATATTAGTTTTCATAAGATAAAGTGTAAATAATTCTAAAAGAGTAACAGCAAAAAACATGAAATAATCTTGACTAAAATCTTTCCAAATGTTGATTTGAGTAAAATCTTGCCAAATCTTCATATTTTATATATTTATAATATTTTATTCTGTTGCATACACTAACGTCCAGTGACGAGCCTCTTCATTATATTTTTCTCTATTTTCTTTGTATAGTCTAGCAATTGAAGGCATCAAAGGATCATCTGGATTAGGATCATCAAGCATAGAACAAATTGATAACAATACCTTAGTCATAGTTAATGCAGGACTCCAATTCTCCTTAAGGATATCCAAACAAATACCACCACTTGAATTGATATTTGGATGATAAATTTTTGTTACAAAAATACAACCGGGTGGTTTAAATGGATAGTCAATTGGAAATGAAATTCGTAAATGAAAAATACCACCTTCATAGGGACTTCCAACTGGGCCCATAATAGTAGCTTCCCATTCATATAGATCATCTTCATTTATTAAACCTGCACTGCAATTGGCTGGAGGTTCATCTTGAATAAGTTTTAATTCACGAGTAAGTCTTTGGGTTGTCGACATCCTTTACCTATTATGATAAAACTTTTTTAAATTCTTGCTCTATATCATTTTGGTTTTCCATTCTATCGACATTCTTGTATAGATTATTTAATGTTTCAATTGATAAATTAGAAAGCTTTATAAAATAGGGAGATAGTTGCTTATATCTATTTTTATTATTAAGATTAGTTATAATTTGAATTACTGAATTGGAATGATTAACATATTCCCTATTAGTTTGTATAGCCATTTTTTTATTAATATTGTAGATTGTTTTTTTATAAACAAATATAATAGCATCAATAGAGCTTAATTTTAAAAAACTGTTCTCGTTTTCAATTTGACTTATAAATTCTGTAAAGTAATAAATACCCTTTTCACAGTGGTAATAAGTAAAAGGAAGATTATTAGTGTAATGAAATAATAAAATAAATATATGATTAAGACATTTCATTCCTTGTTTATAAATAAAGTCCATATAGTGGATTTTTTTAGTAACAATATTTTTATTAAATAAAAGATGAAAAGTTTCCAAAAGTTTTATATAATTACTTACAATTGTATAAGAGGTAATTGTTGAAGCTTCAAAATCTAAGTAAATAGATGGGTCATTAAAATTTTCAAATTCGGACATTATTAATATATGAAAATAGAATAATTTAAAGATTATTATTAAAATATTAACATAAACATTTGTTATAATATGTCCGAAACAGATATTCGATTACCTTCAGCGAAAACTCTTCAACATGCCTCTAAAATTTGTATTGTTGAGGATAAACCAATTATGTTAGATTATTGGGCTCAATCACTTGAAAAAAAAATTCTAATTGGAGTAAGAGAAGATGGAGATAAATTATTAGTTAAAAGTGAAGATGAATACACAAGCACAATTGTAAAAATTTTTAAGGTTGAAGAGGATTACATTATTTTAACAGAAAATTCTTTATATATTGTTGATGCAGGTTGTCCTACTAAACGTATTTCATAAATAGCATGTAATTTTCTTTTTTTTAATTTTCTTTTTTTTAATGACATTTGTTGCATTAATGTCATTATTAATAGCATAAATATCAGAATAATTATCAGAAAGAATTTTTTTTATAAATTCATAAATGTCATAAATAATTTCTGAATCATTACACTTACCCACAATTAAAACACTTCCTGTTCTAAAAATCATAAATGATATGCATAGTGGTTTCTTTGAAGAAACATTTTCTGACTCTTCATCTTTGTATAATCTTCCATCTTGTTCTTCTTTATTTTTATTTTCATAGTAATAGTATTTACACATTATACCTGGATAAGAACAAGGATCATATGAAACCGAAAGTTTATAATCGAGTTTAAGTTTATCAACTAAATTTTCACGCTGAATATTAAAACCACATGTAAAATTTGAATTAATTAAAACAGTTTCAAAACTATTTTCTTTAACCTTTACATTTAAATTTAGAGGAGTTGAATTTAACATGCAAAGTAGTTTATCCAATAGATTATTCAAAATAGAGTCTTTAGGCACGCCTGGTATTTCCATTTTACCAGTATTAAAAATTTTAACATGCATTTCTTTAAATGTTCCCTCGTGTAAGATTCGAAATATCACTACAAAGCAATTATAAAATGCCCCCTTTTTTTTAGTTCTATAGCTAATTAAATCCTTACTTGACGTCCCAATACTAATTTTCTTAATAGTTTTTGTCTTTTTTTTTGAAATATCTTCAATATCTACATCAAATTTTTTATATCCTTCTAAATGTTCATCAATTGAATTTTCTTGATCTAATGTCATTTTAATTTGTTTTTTAATAACTCCTTCTTTGTTTTGATAATAAGGAATAATAGGAATGTCCCAAAATGTTTCCGATAATTTTATTTCTTTATTAAGATATCCAATTTTAGATTTTGTGCTTATATATAAGTTACTAGCTTTAGGACATTTAGGAGGTTGAACATCTCTTTCATCTCCAATTGTATTCGAAGATTCGAATGTTTCATCAAAACAAAATTGAGCCCACTCATCATCACACATTTCGGTAAATACAAATAGATAGTTATCCCCCTTTTTATTTCTTTAAGTTTATTTCAATTATTTTCTTATTATAATTTAAAAGTGAGGTATGGAGTTCGAATATGAACCAACCTGCAAAAAAAACGTTTTCAATCCAAAAGGTAGTAATAATGAATGCTTATTTATTACTAAATTAAAAGCTCGGATTCAATTACTTAATAATGAAACCACATTAGATATAAAAAAAGTATTAAATTCTGGTAAATAGAAATTATCATAACGAATGACAATTTTAATGAAATTGATCAGTTTTTCTGATAATTCATAATTATTTAAAATATAGTAAATTATTTTAATTATAAGTTCATTTTTTTCAATATTAAACTTATACAGATAATCAACTAATTTTTTTTCTTGAGATTGAAGAGATTTAGTTTTTTCTTTTTTAAGAAAAAAATTTAAAAGTGATTTTATATCTTCATCTGAAATTATTCTATTATGATTAGATCTCTGCAAATAATTAATCATAGATCTAATGTCGGATTTATAATTATGAATTATATTATCAAGTGCATTAGAATTAATAGCTGTAATTTTTTCTTCCCGTATTATTTTTTTTAAAAAAAACTTGATTTTTTCTTTTGGAAGAGAATTGAATTTAAAAGACATACATGTATCTCTTAGACATTTTTCTAGTTTACTAATATAATTACAAATTAAACAAAACCGGACATTTTCAATATTAGATTTCATTAAATTATAAAGGGCTTGTTGTGCAGCTTTTGTCATATAATCTACTTCATCTAGAATAATAAACTTAGTTCCTTTGTTAAACAAATGAGCTGATGTTGTAAACATATTAATTTGATTACGTATAATATCGATACCTCTATCATCAGAGGCGTTTAAATGAACAATCAATTCTTTAAACTTTTGATTATTATTAATTTGATATTTATTAATTAGATTAATTATTGTCGTAGTTTTACCTGTTCCAGGAGGACCATAAAATAATAGATTAGAAATCATATTTTTTTCTAACATAGTTTGAAATATTAAATGGTTTTGTTTTTCAAGAATTATTTCGTCGAAGTCTTGTGGCCTGTATTTTTCAACCCAAGGAATATGATCCATTCTTACAATTATAACAACATAACTTTTATATAATAATTGAATGGATATTTACATAAATAGTATTCACAAACTTACTATATTATGACTTCAGGGTATTTGGAAATGGCACTTGGACCTATGTTTGCAAGTAAAACCTCTTGGCTAATATCTAAATATAAACAATATACTGTTTATACAAATAAAATAGTAGTTATTAATTACTTTGCTGATACACGTTATTCCAAGACCTTACTTACTACTCATGACAAAGTTCAAATTCCTTGTATTCACACCGCGCATCTTTCTGATGTTTCAATTAATCATGATGAAATTGATATAATTCTTATTAATGAAGGCCAATTTTTCGATGATATTGTTGAGTGGGTAAAAATGATGTTAGACGATTATGACAAACAAATTTATATTTGCGGTCTTGATGGCGATTACAAGAGAGAAAGATTTGGAGACTTATTAGATTTAATTCCTCTCTGTGATAAAGTAACTAAGCTTTCTGCACTCTGTGGATTATGTAAAGATGGAACAAGGGCTATTTTTACACACAGAACGTCCTCATCGAAGGAACAAGTTTTGATTGGAGAAAAGGAAAGTTACATTCCAGTTTGTAGAAAATGTTATAAAATTAAAACAATTGACAAAACTATATAAACTCATTTGTTTATATTCGAAAAGAATATAAACAACTAGATGCCTAAAAAATCTGCTGAATCCAAACAAAAAGTAGAGCCTCTTGTGCCTCAAAAAAAAAGAGGCAGAAAACCAAAAGGAGGAAAGATAATAACTGTAACAGAAAGTGACAATAAACAAAATATTTTTTCAACAAATGTAATCGTTCATTTAAAATGTAAAAAAAGTGATTTGGAAGATATTATTCAAGATGGATTGGAAAATGTTTCCGCTGCATCCTCTCTTCCAATTGCTAGTTCGATTATAGAAAATAATGTTGATCAATACCAATCTGTGTTAGAAAAAAAGACAGAATCAAAAAAAAATATAAATGAAAAATTAAAAGAATTGCAATTAAATTTACACAATAATGTTGTAAATGAGACAGATTCTGCTTGTTTTTGGTGCACTTACAATTTTTCTAATTTGCCAATTTCTATACCAAAATTTGAAATAAACGGAACTTACCATGTTTATGGGTGTTTTTGTAGTCCTGAATGTGCGTGTGCCTATTTAATGAACGAGAACTTAGATTCATCAATTAAATTTGAAAGATATCATTTACTTAATTATATTTACAGTAAAATTTATGATTACAAAACTAATATTAAACCAGCACCTGATCCACATTACATGCTAAAAAAATATTTTGGAAATTTATCAATTGATGAGTATAGAGATCTTTTTGCTTCAGAAAAGAGACTTTTCCTAATCGATAAGCCTATTACTCGTGAATTACCTGAGCTTCATGAAGAATATAGTAACTGTGTAAAAAAGAATTTTTCTTCAAACGTTAAATCTAGCTTTTCATTTCAAAGTTACAAACAATAATTATTAATTATTATTTAACGCTTCTTGTTTATCTCGATAGGATTTACAAGCAGCATCTAATTCATGTCTGATAATTTTATATCTTTCTTGACTTACATAAGCACACCGTTCTTCTTTTTTGGGTTTAATTCCCATAAATTCTTTAATGACTTGCATATAATCGTTATTATGTTCTTTTAATTTTAATAATGCGGTTTCCTTATCATAAGTTGTTTGTCTTAAAACGATATCTAAAATAGAAGTGTTCTCCATGTGGAACTTTATAAAGTATAATATATAAAATTGAAACATATTAAACGAAAAAAATAAAACTAATTTATCTTTACACTATGGAAGCGAAGATTGATCAACTTACAAGTAGTATAACTTCACTTGTTCGTCAGTTTTTGCAAACTGAAGTAAGTGAATATCGAGAAAATTATGAATATATGCTTAATTCTCCTTTGTGTCGAAAGCTGCTAAGTGAGATTGAATCTTTGAAGAAAGAGAATAAGGAGATGACTTCTTCTCAAAAACCAAACATCGAATTGGAAATTAAAGAAAATGAAGATCAAGATTATCTTCATAATATTGATCGTCCATATAAATTAGATACGAGTGTAAATGCAACATTTAATCAAAAAGAATCTATTACTTTAGAAGCTCAAAACGAAGAACTTGAAGAAGAATTCCAAATAACAGATAATGAAGAGGAAGGTGAGGAAGTTGAAGTAACAGATCAGGATGAAGATCAAGCTGGTGAAGCAGATGAATCTCATGAAATTAATGAGGTGAAAGAGGTGCCTGTAACAGATCATGATGAAGATGAAGACCCAGTAGATGAGGTAGAAGAAGGAGAAGATGTGGAAGTAACAGAGGAGGAATCGGGAGGTGAAGAAGAAGTTGAGGAGGTTGAAGTAACAGAGGAAGATTCAGGTGGTGAAGAGGAAGTTGAGGAGGTGGAAGTAACAGATGAGGAATCGGGAGGTGAAGAAGAAGTTGAAGAGGTGGAAGAGGTGGAAGTGGTTGAAGTGACAGATGAAGAATCAGGTGAAGAGGAGGAGGATGATGACGACGAAGAAGAAGAAGTGTTTGAATTTGAACATGAAGGAGTTATGTATTTTGCAACAAACGAGGAAAATGGTATTTTGTATGCCTGTGTTGATGATGATATAGGCGATGAAGTAGGGAAAATCGAAAATAAAAATGTGATTCTATATTAAATAAATAATTAACAATAAATGTTTGGTATAAAATTATGTTCACCAGCTTTAATTTACTTAGTTTTTTCTTTAACTCAAGTAGTTATTGATTCCATTAAAGGACTTTATAATGTCGCACTTTTGAAATTTATTATGATGTTTTTATTTACTCTTTTACTTAATATTCTTTGTGAAACTGGTTTAGGCGTTGTCTCTTGGATAATTGTTTTTGTTCCTTTCATTCTAATGTCGGTTATAACAAGTATTTTACTTTTTGTATTTGGTTTAGATCCTACATCTGGAAAAATATTTCCTCGTGAAAGCACTTTAGCAGGACAGGTCTCAAAGAAGACTGATAGTCTGAGTGATGAAATAAGTGGAATTCGAAAGGATATGTCAATTCACTCAATTAAAAATAAATTACATCATGCTACTTCATTAGGGGAAAAAGAAATAAGTGGTTTACGAAAAGAAATGACAGTTAAGTCAGCAAAAAATAAATTACATCATGCAGCTGCTGCTGCAAAACAAGATACTCACGAATTATTAGGAGATGCCAAACAAAAATTAAAAGAGATTGACAGCTATTTATAAATTTTTTTTATTCTTTCTATATAATATGTATGTATGACTTTTTATGTAGAGATCAATTACGATTAGGATTTATTTTACGTGTTACAGTAACAATTATTATTTTGTATTCACTTAAATTTTTCTCTCACAAAAAAGAGGATTTGTTATTATTAATTGTTGTAAAACTTATTTTGCTTGATACTATAGAAACATTACCTACTTTAATATATACAAACAGAGATGAGACATGCTGGAATCCTTGTCTATTCCTAAGTAGTTATCAAATACCCGATAAAATAATAGATCTTTTTTCTTACTTTTTAGTGTATATTTTATTAGATTATGATAAATATCTATCGATTTTAATATTATGGAGGTTTTTTGGAGTATATTTATTTGCTCGGAGTAAAAAAAGACGATGGTTAATTCCCTTTTTTGATTTTGTAAAAGAATATTTAGTGTATCTTTACTTTTTCGGAAAAAATTTTAAATATATATGGATATTTTTTATTCTGAAAATAGGATTAGAATATTACTATCACCACTACCGTTTATTACATAACCGTTGTTTAAATAAACCAACTTTTTCTTGAATTTCAGGTCTTGCATTATATTCGTCTAATTCATCTTTGGATAAAGGATCACGAGTAAAAGGATTATTGGGTGTGGTAAGTAAATGACGAAGTATAACGTCATATTCCATAAACATTTCAGAGTTTGGAAGTAAAACAGGGTTTTCAATTAGTGTTCCCATAATAGGATCAAGTAAATCCTCTGGAATGTCATTTTCATCTATTTCATCTTGAGAACGAATTGAATTAATTTGATTTTTTAAAGAGATAATGGAGTCATATTCTTTTCTCAAAATAAGATTATTTTTATCTAAGATTTTCACCATTTTTTCCAAATAATCTACTTTTAAAAAGCGTTGTTCATTTGCTAGAGCTTTTTGCATTTCTTTTTCATCTTTAAGTGAATATAATATATTAAAAATTCCTTGAAGATGGGTAATTGGTTTAAATATATCTGGTGGTTCGTGAATATTTAAACTATGCCTATCCTTGCCTGTAAAGTTGAAGAGTTTAAATCCTAAGATTAATGCCATTTTATCACGATTTCCAACATCAAGCGTGGCGTTTTGAAAATCTTTGAGGTTAATATATTCATCCATAATAAATATTTTTTTTTGATACCATCGAGTTATCGTCTTTAACTTATTTATAGAGATCCTTTGCTCATTTTGATCAACTTCTTCGCCACTCTTAAATTTATAAATTGTTTGTATATTATTAATAAATCCTTTGTAAATTGATTCATAGGTATCTAAAAAGAGGTATATAAATTTATGCAAAGTTGCTGCCTCTATCTCATCAAAAATGATTTGTTTATAAGGAGATAATATTTTAAGAATTATCAACTGATACATATAAATATCATAATCATCAATTGTTACAACCGAATTAAATAAATCAACAGTAAATGAAACAAATTCTTTTATTGAATCTAAAATATATTTTTTTAAATTTGATTCCAAATTATCATAATTTGGATCTAACAACATTAATACTTTTGATCTTATATCTACAGATGTTGTCATGATATTTCGTGGATTCAAGATTTTCATACAAAAGTCAAATAAAGTTTTATCAAAGATGAGTTTACAAGAAATAAGATAATCGATTGTATTATTGAGAAGATCGTTAACCAAAACAGGATGAGTAGTTGAAATAGATTCATTTTGATTTTCTAAAGATTGGTTTGAAATGTGATTTAACCAAACAACACAATTATATCTATAAAAATCAAAACATTTATGTTGATTATAACTGATTCCATTAATTTTATCTTGAAGACTTTTAAAGAAATCTAGTTTTAACATTAACATACTATAAGTTGATTCTGTTACATCATCATTATCTAAATTAAATTGCATATCTTCAATTACTGTAACTAGCTTTTCTTTGAAATCAATTAGATTAATGACGGATATTTCCAAATAATTATTTAACATAAAGAAATACTTATTGATAAATTTTAAATTGTGATCATCATTAAAATTTTCACTAGTTGGAAGTTCAAATTTACAAATACGTTCCTCTGTTATACCTTTCATAAAAATATCCAAAAGCTGCATCGTTATATTTATCAGCCGTTCAAAAATTTTATCTAGATTATAAATATCAATTACATTAATCATCATTAATGATTTAAACCGTTTATTTTCATCGTAATATTTGAGTAACCATTCCATGGCATCTAGTCTAGTTGTTTGACATTTTATATATGGTTTAAGATTTAATTTATTTTTATTCAAATGAATTGTTAATAGATCAGTTTCTTGAAGAGAGAAATATGGAATGACATTATCATTTAGTAAAAGCTTATGAATATCATCACCTTTATAATATTTAATAAGGTTAACGATAAATTTCTTTTTTTGTATAAGAGAATGAAGGTGGCAAATTAAATTGATCGCTTCTTTATTGGTTAATAATTCATTAACAAATTGTTTCCATATAACTTCAGAATAAGTTGGTAAGTTTTCAAAGAAAGAATTAATAATATAGCTTTTATAATAAAATTTGTCTCTCTCTGTTCCCTTTTCGATTGAATCGATATATTTTAAAAAGAAGGATGCTCCTTCCTCTTCAATTAGTGTTAAAATATCTATATCTGGATTATCTTGAGAGATAGGTAAAACACTAAATTCTCCTTGGTTTGTCATTTACTTTAAGGGAGAAAAGAATTGATTAAGAGTTTCAATTTACTAGTTAAAAAAACTTAAAACATTATTGGTGAATTTAATTAAATTAATGGATTATAAAGTCATTATTGGTAATGTGGGTTGGCAAATTTTAAGATTATTTACTATTTGTTCTATGTATTGTAGAGATACTTATGATACATATTTACGGGATTATTTTCAAGGCGGGAGTGACACAGATGAAATAAATTATCCATTTTATGTGGTTGAGAAAGATGGATTATTTAAAATAATTTATCCAATATTTGAAAAAGCAGATTTTAATTTTATTCAGGTTCAAATTGAACAACATGGAGAAAAACATGAAGTAAATTTAGACCCCTATATGGTTGTAGGAAACCGTATTTTGGATAAGGAATTTGTTAGCTACATTCTTTATGTTGAAAAAAATATTTTATTGGATGAGGATGAAGAATATAAGGTCCATGTTATGGATCAAAATGTTGAAATGTTTTACCTTACTGAAAAGGACTATATTGAAATAAATAAAGATAACTATTTAAAAAAATGTCTTGATGAGTAATTATAAATGGTAACTTCATCACAAACCTCCATTGATGAAATGCATAAATTATCCAGAAAATGGACAATTTATGCACACCTACCGCATGATACTGATTGGACTTTAGATAGTTATAAAACGCTGTTCACTACAGATAAAATGGAAGAATTTATTACCTTAACTGAATCACTTCCGGATCAGCTTATTAGTAATTGTATGTTATTTATTATGAAAGATGATATCAAGCCCATTTGGGAAGATGTTCATAATAAAAATGGAGGCTGCTTTTCTTATAAGATCAGCAATAAATCAGTACCTGCGATTTGGCGAAAATTTTCTTACAAGTTAGTTGGTAACACTCTTTTTAAGAGTGATAAAACAAAAAATAATATTAATGGTATAACTATTTCTCCAAAAAAAAATTTTTGTATTGTAAAATTGTGGTTTTCTGATTGCTCTAACCAAAATCCAGATTGTATTGACTATTTTAAAGGGGTTGATGCGCATGGATGTTTATTCAAACGCCATTTTAATAAGTAAATTAAGTGCAAACCCTTAACAAGCCAAGCTTCAATTAATATATTTGATTATTATAATGGAGTTCGATAAAACATTCGAAATCGTATTTTTTCCCTGCAAAGATATTGAAAAGCAAGACCCGAGAGTGCTTGCTATTATTGAGAAAGATAGGGATGTTATTGTTAAAAAAAAAGTCTACAGAGGTGAATTCCCTAATAAACGAAAAAAATCATTAAATTCAGATAATATTGAGCAAGTAGATGGTAAATTAATGGTGAAAGATCCGAGTAAGACTTTTACTAATTATGAATGGTATTGGATTAAAAGATTAAATAAATTAAAAAGAAATTTGCAACAAAATAAAGAAAATTTAACAGCGATTGGATTTTGGCCAGTATTTAATATACAAAAGGAAGATGGATTAAGAGAAGAAGTTCTTTGGAATAGTGATTTACTTAAAACTAATCTTGATGATAATACTGGTCTTCCATGTGGATATATGGCATTTATGGTTGATCGATCAAAAAACTTATTAGTAGGTATTGCAAAGGGAACTGCAATTCATCCGGAGGTAGAGCCAAACGATTTTCCAAGAGGTAGTTCAATAATACCACTGGATAGAGAATATGTATATATTTCAGATGTAAATATTCATCCGAATTATCGGAGTAAAGGATTATGTAAACCATTTTTAAAACAGTTCATGACTAAATTTACGGAATTACCTGAAAGATATGAAAGTTTTTATATTGAAAATGCTTCAGATATAAATGAAGGTATTCCAGCTTGCCTTTGCTATGTAAAAGCCGGAGAAGAAGAAGGATTTGACGTATATTATTTTATAAGGAATAGAAATATAGTTAAACTAATGTCAACCGATACATGTTTTTTTTCTGAAGATACTGCGTTTGACTTACCAACTTCCTATTTTTATCTTAAACAGCTACCAAAAACAGGAGGTTTAAGGAAGAAAAGAAAAACATATAAGAAAAAAAAAAGAAGGAAAAAGAAAAAAACTAAAAGATTTACTGGTAAACGTTCATAATACGAGTTTTGTTATCTCTTCCACAAAAATAGGATAAAACTGTAACATTATTATTTTCATTTACAACTTTAAATGGACCAAGGGTCCATTTATGGTCTTTTCCATCACTAATAGAATTAGGATGATCGGAATTTAAAATCCCAACATGTTGGTGAGAATCAGGAATATTAACTGATTTTGCATGAAGATTAATATATCCTTTTCCTAATTTACTTACTATTTCATAAGTTCCTTTAATATCACCTATCTTTTGGTTATTATTATTATAATCTACTAAAAAAGTGCCATCTGCATTATATTTAATTGTATAATATCTTTTTGCCGAACCTGTGCTAGCTTCAACAATCTCTCTATTTACAAGCGTATTTTGTAATTGACTTTTGCTTAAATTTCCTAGTTTCATGGGCATCGGCATAAAATTAAATATAAGCCAAGCCAAAAGACAAACAATTATTAAAATAATAACATGTGATTTAGAAATCGAAAATTTCATCTGTATATTTAATATATATATTTTTTGCAGAAGATTGAAAAGAAATAAACATATAGTTGACATATAGTTTTACTATGCCTAACTGGTATTCTGGAACAGTTACAATTCGTGGCGATATTACTCGGTTTAAGGAGTGGTATAATAATAAAATAAATACCGAAGAAGGGTTGGAAAATAGTTTTGGTCAAACATTTGCTCCTCTTAGTTCTGGAAAATGGGACTATGCAACAGCATGTCGAGAATGGGGAGTAAAATGGGACTTAGGAAATATTAATATGGTGTCTGGTGAGAATAAAGATGATGAAGAATTTTCATTTTCATTTGATACTGCATGGAATTCTCCTGTTAATTTATGGCGTCAATTGGAAATGAGATACGATGTTGAAGTGGAAGAAATTGGATATGAAGAACAACAATTGGAATTTTACAAATACTACAACGGACGTTTTATTTGTAAAGAAATTGATAATAAATGGTTTGTAGAAAATTTGAATTTTAGTCCAAGCGAAGAAGCAAAATGCGACGAAGAATTAATGGAATGTGAACAAAATGAATTTAGATATGATAATTGGTATGATGGCTTAGAATTTTGGAATAAAGGGCTTTCTGAAGATGATGGGGATTGGAAAGAAATTGTTTTGGATCAAATTAATTTAACTCGAGTTGCCCAAAAAGGATAATCTAAGCACTTTCCCTTTCCATAAGGCAAAAAATTACTTTCATCTGGAATAATTAATGCACCATGTAACTTTTTAATTACACTAAAAACGCTTTGATCATGACGATTATCTTTAAAACATTCATCTTGGTTCTTATTATTGTAATAATCTGTAAAAAGTAAAGGATCGTCATAAAGTGCTTTTACCCATATATCAATTAGTTTTAATGAATGTTCATTTTTTTTTATAACTTGAATACCTCCTACAATTTGACCACTATTTAAAATTTCTTCATTTGTTTCACAGTTAAAATAAGAAAAAATTTCTTTAGTAGTATAATATTTTTCTGGATGAGTCATTTGAAAAGATAAAATTCCCTTTTCACTTTTATCTAACATTTCAATATATTCATCAAATCTCTTTTTAGCATTTTTATTTATGGTGCAACCCGCATCTAAATATATCAAAAAATCTCCATCCTTAATTTCTTGTAGTTTTTTTTGAATTAAAAAAGGTTTCCATGTCCAATAACCACCTCCTCTAGGACAAGATAAAATTTCTTTAAATCGAATTTTAAAAATAGGATCTAAATTGTCGGGTCCGTAACTTGTTATAGTTTCAAACCAATCACTATCTTTTGCTAAATATAAAAGTCTCTGTTTGGATTTATTATATTTTTTATCTCCATAAGTAATCAAATGAATCATTTTAAAATATATATATTATAAATTTATAATTTTTTATATATATTTTAAGAAGAAGGTGGTAATGGAGCTAAACATAATTTAATTTCTCCTAAGGAAGCTACATGGTATTTAACTACAAGCGGTAAATCATTTTCTAAATAAAGTTCTATTTGAGTGCAAAGATTGGTGCATTTTATAAAATAACCTAGATTCTTTAATGAAAATTCTCCTTGAATTATTTTTAACTCATCCGGTTTTAGTTGAAATTCCATAAATCCGTCTGCTTCTGTTCTTCGAATTTCAGCGGTTGCAAAAGAGCCAGCACACTTAAAAATTAATTCACTTGCAACAGATTTAATTTCTAATTTATCTGAAAGGGGAGCAAGATCTCTTACAATTTTCTGAAAGTCTGTAGAAAGCATATTAATAATAGTGGAAAATTTAACATCAGGGATTTCCAACTCATCTGTATCTGGTTCAATAAGCCGCAACTTTTGTGTTTTACACTGTTTAATATCTCCATTTTCAAATTTTAAACCTAAATAAGATATAACTCCATCATTATAATCTTCTTTTTCAACATACATAGATAAGGTATCATTATTATCAATCGAGTTCATTAGCTTAAATAAATGAAACATATTTACTCCAATTACAATCTTTTCTTCTTTGCATTCATACAGTTCAAAATTATCAGCTTTCAAAAAAAGATGTGCTAAAATAGTATGAGATTTATCCATATTTATAATTCTGATTCCATCCTTTTTGAATATAATATTTGTTTCAAGAAGTATGTCTTTTAATGCAGTCATTAAAGTGCGCATGGGTGAAATTTGAACCGTTTTGACAGTCAATACATTATTTTCCAAAAAGCTGTCTCCCATATTATTTACTTAAGTAATGCGTTAAAATCTTTAAATTACTTATTTATTAATAAAGATATTGATTTTTCCATCTTCGTTTGTATTATTGGTATTATCTACACCATAAGCAGGAGGATTCGTATCAGGAATAAATCCTAAAGGGGATGATTCATTATTTCTAGAGGTTAGTTCTTTATTTTCAGTTGCAGGTGGAGCGGTGGGATGTTGAAGAACGGTGGCAGGTGGAGCGGTGGGATGTTGAAGAACGGTGGCAGGTGGAGCAGTGGCAGGTGGAGCGGTGGGATGTTGAGGAATTGGAGGAAGGGAGCTAGCTAAACCATTTGATAAAGGAATTGGTTGAATCGTATTAAGTTCTTGTCCTAGAAGGGAAACCGAAGCGAGGTCACCGGAAAATGAAGGTTGTCCTATTGATGCCGATCTGTTGAGAGGTTTAGATACTATTTTTGGCGAATTTTGAGAGGGAACTGAAAAATGTCTTGATATTTTTTGATTTTCGGTGCTCGATTCACCATTTATGTCAAAATATTCAATCATACCTTCTTGATTAAACTTATCTATTTTTTCTTCAATTGAGAGAAGTTCGGGACTTCCCAGACGTTCTCCCTTTAATTCATAATATTTTGCTACCTCCTTAATAAAATTTTTATTCAAAGAAGAAGCTATATCAATTGCCATATAGGGTTCAAATAACTTATTATCTCGATTCATAACCTTAGGTATTAATTCTACACATGGATCAATAACTAATTTATATCCTATTTGTAAAAGAAAAAGTATAGCCATAGTTTGAATTTTATTATTGGTGAGAGAATTACGGTTTTGATGAATTATATATAATTCGTAATTAGAGGGAACACGAGGAGGTGGGGGAGGGCCCTCCATTTTAAAAATAGCACTATTTTTCTCTAAAAATTTTTTGGTTTTAGTATAAAGCGCAATATTCCTTTCATAAATTTGATCATTATTTTTATCACTTTTTTTACACTCTTTCTCAGTTGTATTTTCAAAATCTTGAATATAATGATATTCAGTTGGTTTTTTTCTTAAAAATGACAGATTTAAACTTCTCCTATTTATTCTATTCATGTGTACATTACACCAACAAAAAAATTGAAAAGAAAATGAACGCAAAATGAAAAGTAATTTAAACGCAGCTTTTCGACTAAATGAGTGTTAAAATGTCAACAGGTAAACATGAAATTACTTATAAAGAATGGAAAGAAAAATACAATAAACCCAAAAAGGTGATGGCAATTGCCACAACTGCGGGTGCTGGTGGCGTTCGGTTTTATGACGAATTCCTTGACCCGCCTAAAAAACAGAAACCTCATCATGATGTAGTAGAAAAAAGTAAACCACAACATGATAATATAGTTTTATTTATAAATAAATTAATGAGTCTTTTGACTTGGCCAACAAATTCATCTTCAGATTCTGAAGACGAATAACAATATTATAAAGTAGGTAACCCTACCTAAGTATTATTTATTTAGTTCCAATCTAATGTCTTCTTGATTTACCTTTCTTCATAGTTCTCCTTTTACCTTTTCCTTTACCTTTTTTACCTCCTTTTTTTGCGGTATGAGGTCCAAATTTACCACTACCCTTTGGCTGTAAATAGGAACCTAAGTTTTTCTGAGATTTTCCAAGTCTACTCTTAGTCTTGGAAACAATTCTTCCTTCGTCGTTTTGCATGAGATCATCGTGCTTGAGGCCACCCGATGTCTTGTAAGCGGTGCGGTGCCAAACCTGAGCGCGCGATCCAACGAGCATCGAATACTTGTGTCCACCTATGTGGTATAATCCATCATCCTGCTTAATATGTCTACGAACCATTGCTATATACAGTAGTTTAGAAAAAAAAGTAAACTAAGGGAAATTTGATGGTGGTTTGCCTCCAGTTCCCACATATCTTCCAAATTGATTGATTTGAAAATTCCTAAACTGTGGCGTTCCTCCTTTTTGGAGTTTTATTTGTTGAAATCCAAAGTTTTGTTGAATTGCAGGAATATTTGTATTAGGTAATATTTGCTGAAATTCTAAACATTTATAAGCACAATAATTTTTTCGCCTTATTTTAAGCATTTATTTAAAATAAGACTTTAAAATTTCCTAATAAATAAAGTTATTAAGATGCAAGCTTTTGAACTTTATGAAAAATATGGAAGTGCAGGATATATTGGTGAAGAAGTTACTCAACTTCAACATGCGGTTCAGACTGCGCAGCAAGCTGAAATATATTGTAATGAGAAGAAAATACCATTCCATATAAAGCGGGAAGTAATATTAGGAGCTTTTTTTCATGATATAGGTCATCTTTTAGAATTTATGCCAACTATGAATATACCTAAAATGGGAGATTTAGGGATATTAAATCATGAAATTCACGGAGCCAAATTTTTAAAATCTCTTGGTTACAGTTCCCTTATTTGTGAAATGGTAGAAAATCATATCAACACAAAAAGATATTTAATTACCAAAAACTCTGACTATTACGATAAGTTATCAACTGCTTCTCAATCTACGTTTGCCTTTCAAGGTGGTAAAATGTCTGAAGAAGAAACAATTAATTTTGAGAAAAATTCTTATTTTAAACTTCATATTAATTTGAGAAAATGGGATGAAAATGCAAAATCAACTGATGAACAAATTTTAAAACAAACAAATGACTATTTTAATAAATTGAAATCATTTAAATAGATTATTTTGATGTAAACACATTACTCATGCCAACTTCTTCCTCCGAAGCATCTTTGCTCGCAAAAAAATATCAGAAAAAAACTGATAAAGAACATATATTGGATAATCCTGATACTTATACTGGCTCTATGGAACAAATTGCTAATCCACTTCATGTTCTAAATGATGGGGAAGATAAGGTAATTCCACGCGATATCAGTTATATTCCAGGTCTCTATAAATTGTTTGATGAAGCAATTGTGAATTGTCATGATCATGCTATCCGGACATCCACCCAAGAAAAAAGCGATACTCATTTTCCTGTTACTTCTATTGAAGTAACTATTCGTGAAGACGGAACTCTTATATTTTATAATGATGGAAATGGAATTGATGTAACGGAACATCCTGAACATAAGATTTGGATCCCTGAGATGATCTTCGCTCATCTTAGAACTGGAACCAATTACGATAAAAGTGAAAAAAAGATTGTTGGTGGAAAAAACGGGTTTGGTGCCAAACTTATCTTCATTTGGTCTGAATATGGGGAACTTGAAACTGTTGATTATTCTAGAGGTAAGCGTTTTGTTCAAACTTACCATAATAACTTGAGCACAATTACAAAACCTAAAATTACCAGCACTAAAAAAAAGCCCTATACTAAAATTACATTTAAACCAGATTACAAAAGACTAGGTATTGATGGACTTAGTCCTGATTTGATATCCCTCTTTAAGAAGCGTGTTTATGATATTGCAGCAGTAACTGATAAAAGTGTTAAAGTGAAGCTAAATGGGAAACTAATTCCTATTCGCACATTTCCAAATTATATCGATATGTATATTGGATCAAAGAGTGATGCAAAGCGGATTCATGAAGCGCCTCATCCACGTTGGGAGTATGCTGTGAGTCTTACACCGACAGATGAATTTCAGCAAGTATCTTTTGTTAATGGCATTCATACGAGTAAAGGAGGTAAACATGTGGAGTATATTTTGAATCAAATCGTCAGAAAAATGGTGGCTTATATTGAAAAAAAGAAAAAAATAACGGTAAAATCTAATACGATTAAGGAACAGTTGATGTTATTTGTCAGATGTGATATTGAAAACCCGTCATTTGACTCACAGACGAAGGACTTTATGAGCACTCCTGTTGCAAAGTTTGGATCAACATGCACGGTTAGCGATGCATTTATTGAGAAAATTGCAAAAATGGGGATTATGAATACTGCATGTGAGTTGACATCTATTAAAGATACAAAAACTGCTAAGAAAAGTGATGGTTCTAAAACCAAATCCGTAAGGGGTATTCCAAAGCTTGTCGATGCTAACTATGCAGGAACAGCTAAATCTCATTTGTGCACGCTTATTTTGTGTGAGGGAGATTCAGCTAAGGCTGGAATTATTTCCGGACTTTCAAAGGATGATCGTAATATTTATGGTGTGTATCCGATGAAAGGTAAGTTGTTTAATGTGCGAGGGGAAACGGCAAAGCGAATTTCAGAAAATAAAGAGATTGTAGAGATTAAACAAATTTTGGGTTTGGAAACAAATAAAGAATATGAAACTATGGACAAAGTGAAGAAGAGTCTGCGATATAGCAAAATTCTCTTTATGACTGATCAGGATCTGGATGGATCACATATTAAGGGATTAGGTATTAATATGTTTGAATCCCAGTGGCGTTCTCTTCTTCAACTTAACTTGGTCGGGTTTATGAACACACCGATTATTAAAGCACGAAAAGGAAAGGTAGAAAAACTCTTCTACAACGATGCTGAGTATGATGCTTGGAAGGAGTCAGAGCCTTCGGGATGGTCAATTAAATATTACAAAGGACTTGGAACTAGCACAGGCAAGGAATTCAAAGAATATTTCCAACATAAGAAATTTGTTATGTTTTCGTATGATGAAGCAGCGCGTGATTCAATTGATATGGTGTTCAATAAGAAACGTGCCGATGACCGAAAAGCGTGGTTGGAGAGTTACCAACGCACCGATTGTTTGGATACAAATCAGAGTGAGGTGACTTATCGTGATTTTATCAATAAAGAGATGAAGCACTTTTCGAAGTATGATTGTGATCGTTCTATTCCCAATCTTATGGATGGTCAGAAAATTAGTCAGAGAAAAATCTTATTTTCAGCATTCAAAAAGAATCTGGTAAAAGAGATAAAGGTAGCACAGTTTAGTGGTTATGTTTCTGAACACTCTGGTTATCATCATGGTGAAGCAAGTTTGAATGGTGCGATTGTTGGCATGGCTCAAGATTATGTAGGGTCGAACAATATTAATCTTCTCTTGCCAAATGGTCAGTTTGGAACGCGTTTGGCCGGTGGTAAGGATAGTGCGAGTGAAAGATATATTTTCACACAGCTCAATCCAATTACTAAAACTCTGTTTAATCCTACCGATAATAATATCTTGAAATATTTGGATGATGATGGATTTCCGATTGAACCAGTATTTTATGCACCAATTATTCCGATGGTGCTCGTAAATGGCACAAAGGGAATTGGCACAGGATTCAGCACAGATATTATGTGTTATAATCCAAGAGATATAATTGCCTATTTGAAAGAACTGTTGGCTGGAATCGCTAGTCCAACAACTAAACTTGAACCTTATTATAAAGGTTTTAACGGAAAAATAATTAAAGTCACACCAACTAAATATTTGGTTAAGGGTATGTATGAAAAGGTTGATAAATCTTCAATTACAATTACTGAATTACCTGTTGGGACATGGACAGATGATTATAAGACCTTTTTGGAAAAAGAAATTGAAAATCCAAAGAAAATAATCAAAGAGTATACTGATATGAGCACAGATAAGACGATTAGTTTTACTGTCAAATTTCACACAGGCGCTTTGGAAAAATTGGAAACTACGACAACAGCAGATACAAATGTAAATGCGATTGAAAAATTTATGCGTTTGGCTTCTTCGCATTCAACAAGTAATATGTATCTTTTCGATGCTGATGAGAAATTGAAGAAGTATGAAACAGTTGAAGAAATTGTGAAAGATTATTATGGAACTCGACTCAAAATGTATCGACAAAGAATTAGCTATATTATAGATGTTCTTCAAAAGGAGTTGGCGCTCTTGAGCAATAAAGCTAAATATATTACCGAGAATTTGGAAGGCACTATTGATCTTAGACGCAAAAAGAAGAAGGAAATTATCGATCTTCTAATTGCAAAAGGTTATGATATGATTGATAATGATGTGGAATTTAAGTATCTAGTAAAAATGCCGATGGATAGTGTTTCTGAAGAAAATGTAGAAAAAATTATGAAACAAAAGGGTGATAAAGAAAGTGAATTGAGTAAATATAAAAAGATGAGGCCTACCGATTTATGGCGCAGCGAATTGGATGAACTAGTGGCTATGCTTTAACAATTTAATAGGGGGACTTTTGATTCAACAATATTATCAGATATGTCTTTGAAATTTTCCATTATATAATTCATTTTTTCTCTCTTGGTTTCCATTTGATAGATCCTAAAAATATCTTTAAGTGTGAATCCAGGATTAGTAAATACATGGAACCATCCTTGTTTAAAAATAGAATTGATGAGAGAAATACGGAGAACATAGGTATCGCCTTCAGCTACTTTATGAAGTAGTAAGTTTTCGAAACGAAGGGGGCTTGTGGCAGCGCGCATCCCAAACATTAATTGTAATTTATTAAAGATTTCAATACTTTTTTCAACAGTATAAATTTTATAGCAATTTATCAAGGTTAAGTCGGAATCTTGAGTGTCATATAAAATATTTTTCCGTTTTAAGTAAAGATGATTCTTATAAGTAGAGAATTCATCAAAACATCTATTTAGATAATCAAGAAAACCTAATTTTTCAAATTTAAGTTTTGTCTTTTCGTTACTGTTTAACCCAGTTTGAATATGCTCTATTTGGCCTAACATAGCACTTATTGTCGCTTCAGCGATCATATACCTACCGAAGAATATACCGTTTAAAAGCTCTAGCTTAGTGCTTTTTTTTGAGTGCTCTAAACATGATTCTTTGGGAAGTTGTAAATTATCAAATTTTATTTTGGCCATATCAAGTGTGGAATTTATAGGAAGATTAGAAATTGCAGTAGTAATCACTTCATCAATTAAAAAATCAACTAAAAATATGCGTATATCTGATTTATCGTCTTTATGTCGAGCATAAACAATTCCATAAGAAGAACTCATACCTTGCGAAATCCAGTTTTTTTTACTATTTTCAGGTGTGTTTAGAAGATAACCTCCTGTCTCAGAATTTTCCTCCCATGTTGTATCCACGATTAAACCAGAAAGGACCCCAGCATCTTCTTCTGTTAATGCGAAACATCCAACTGAATGTCCAATTGTTTCAAAAATAGCATCTGGATCTTCGGCATATTTTTCAATCGATCGTAAAAAAAGATTTACTTGCACATTTATTCGGATGCCTAGAGAGACCAAATCGGGTCTGTAATGCATAATATAATTACCTATATCAAAAACAAGTTCACTATCTAACCAGTCATAAATAGAAACCTGTTGATAGAGTTCTTGAAATTGGGTGAGAGCTTCTTCATGAGATTTAGGGACAGACAATTCTTTAATATAGTCTTTTAACTGATTCTCCACAATAAATTCAGCTTGGTTTTCATTAAAAGTTAATGGACTCATATAATAATTTGAAATATTAAAATCGGATTGAAATAACTCCATAAACTTGTTCTTCTTCGACAGTATAGTATTTACGGTAAACAGAAACTCCTAAATTCATATTATCCATTCCAGGTAGACACTGTTGAAGACCTTCTTGTTCTAAGTAGGTATGAAAATCTGCGTAATAACCGATATCCAGAACTTTTATTTCAAAACTACGACTGAATCCTAAATCACAGTTGGTAAATATAATTTTATCTCCTCTTTTAATTTCACTCCAAATATCTTTATTCAATCGACCTTCACTTATTTTTAATCCTAATTTAATAAGGGTAAACCATGGCTCGGAGAGATGTTTTTTATAGGTATTAGATATAAATTCACTCATTAATAATTATTTAATTATTAATTTTTTAAGTGGTATTTATGGGAAGTCATTTACGTCATTAGGCATGGGCATGGGAAGTTTATCTATAAAATAATATTTTGGAAGGCCTGAACTGAATAGTTCGTCATGCCCTGTAAAAATTTCTCCATCATTCCCTATAAATAACGGAAATCCAACATATAACCCCTGATTGGGAATAGGGATGGGTTTTCCAGTTACTTGTCCCAAATTAATTTTACGTGAAACAGAAGTAACATCATTTCCAATATAAAGTGTTTTAGACTTTCCCCCTCCTATAACTGTTGAACCTGAACCTTGTCCCTTCGCACTATCTCCAATTAGAATTGAATAACTATCATTAATTTCATTCGTTTGACAATTAGAACCAATCGCTACATTGTAATTTCCTGTTGTATTAGCGGAGAGTGCATTATAACCAAAAGCTATATTATCATTTCCTGTTTGGTTAGAATAAAGTGCTTTATAACCAAAAGCTATATTATCATTTCCTGTTTGGTTAGAATAAAGTGCTTTATATCCAGATGCTATATTATCATTTCCACTTGTCTTAGAATAAAGTGCTTTATATCCAGATGCTATATTATAATTTCCTGTTTGGTTAGAATAAAGTGCTTTATATCCAGATGCTATATTATAATTTCCTCTTTGGTTAGAATAAAGTGCTTGATTACCTGTTGCTACATTTTCACTTCCTGATGTGTTACTAAGGAGA
>Ga0075480_10000074_pt1 | contig 44461 bp, 52 predicted proteins | sample DEB08_DNA_7_FD_81590 | JGI IMG/M metagenome (GOLD analysis project Ga0075480, IMG submission 81590) | Aqueous microbial communities from the Delaware River and Bay under freshwater to marine salinity gradient to study organic matter... | ecosystem: Environmental > Aquatic > Marine > Coastal ... | reverse complement strand
CATTCCATTTGCCAAAATTTGCAACTCAATTGGACCTACGTCATTTATTTCTTTGCAATCGGGATTATAAATTCTAAAGGAAACAAAAGGCATACCAAATTCTACAGTAATACAATCTACGATTGAAACCGCTACAATTAACAACATAGAAATACCCCACTTTGTCCATGTATTAATTAAAATTCCTATAAGGTAAAGATTATCCGATGGTCCCCATTTTAGATATCCATTCTCTTCACCATACCCACACGTAAGTCCGATTATAACAAACAACGTTGCCATATTGACAATCAAACACATCCACGTTCGTCGCACAGGGCGTCTATCAATTATTTTGGGATTACTACTGTCCTCAATACTGAGTAGTGTCGAATTTTCACTATATTTATCATCATCGTCATTTAGGGAACACTCATAAAATTTGGCTGATCCCTGATCTTCTTCCATGTAATATATAAAATAAAATAAAATGATATTTATTCTATATATCAATTTATTAAAACCATTTTTTTAATTCAAGTGTTTTATCATCTGTGGAAGAGAGAACAGGTCTTTCAATTGGAACAACAAGGGTGCTTGCATCATATAAATATTGTTGATATCCTTGAGCTTCACTATAAACCTGCTTAATACAATAATCTAAAACTATTTTATTTAGGGATTTTATTTGTTCTGGAATTTTATCTGGCATATTGGCGGAATACTGAAGAAAGGTGCTTCTCATAATAACTTTTAGCACATCCTCAGATTGATTTCCTACTAAATACTGACCTTTAGATTTATCATAGACTCCTTTTCGAATACCATTTTGAAGCATAATAATATTATTTTTTGAAAAATAGGCCATCGAAAGTGGACTATCTTTCCAATTTCCTTGAAGCGCATCCCTATAGGCAGATGGTTGATGTGCTGGAATACGATCATATAAAGCAAATTGTTTAGAAGTATCTGGTTGTAAAATATTTACTCTTCCATTTAAACTTTGCTGATCCATTTAATTATATTATTATAAGAAAAAAATACTTTCTATACTATCTATAAGTAAATATGTCATTTCAAAAAATCGTTTTAATAATTTCATGTATTTTTTTGATTGTAGTATTGCTTATGTTTGGATATGCCCTTTACAATAAAAAAGAGGAAGATAAGTTTCCTCCTGTAAAGGCTGAATGTCCTGATTATTGGGAAGTAAATCGTGACGGAGCAGGTGTGCCTATGTGTGTAAATGTTAAAAATTTGGGAAGTGATAATTGTCAAAAACAAATGGATTTTTCCAAATTTCCTTTTATTGGATCAAATGGTGCATGTATGAAACAAAAATGGGCAAGAAAATGCGGAGTAACATGGGATGGGTATACTAATGCAAGTGGATTATGTTAATTAAAAATAAAATAATTAAAAACATATATATAATAATTGGGATGAAACAAATCGACTTTGTTGATTTATTTGATCGGAACAACGAAAAAGAAGAGTTGATTGATTTTTTACGAAGTTTTGACGTTAATAATAAGAGTCAAAATAAGGGATTATATATTATTGGTGATGCAGGATGTGGTAAAACTGAATTTGTTAAATCAGCAATTTCTAAGGACGATTTTGATATAATCGTTTATGACGCAAATGACACACGAACAAAAACTGCTATCCCTGAAATCATAGGAAATAAGATGTCAAATATTAATGTGTTAGGCATGTTTTATAAAAAAAAGCGTATGTTAGTAACAATTATGGATGAAATGGATTATATGGGATCAGGTGATAAAGGGGGAATAAAAGAATTAATCAAGTATGTTAGACCCAAAAAAACAAAAAAACAACAACTAGAACCTCAAACGGCTTGCCCAGTTATATTTATAGGAACAAATGATAATGATAAAAAAATAAAAGAATTAATTAATGTTTGCAAGTTAATTAAGTTAAATAAACCTAGTAATAGACAAATGTGTGAATATATAAATTATAAACTTCCTAACATAAGTGAAAACTTAACATGTGTAGAAAATTTAGTAAGTTATGCTGATGGAAATTTACGAAAGTTAAATATAATTTTTGATATTTACAATAAAAATCCCGCAAATTTTGAAAAGACCTTAGATTGTATGATTAGTAAGTGTAATTATAATAATTTTACAAAAACAGTTGTTTCTAAACTTTATGAAAATTATGTTCCAATTTCACAATACTCGCAAATTGTTAAAGAAACTGATCGCACAACATTAGGTTTACTTTGGCATGAGAATATAAGTGGAATAATAAGTAACGAAAATAACTCTTCTTATATTTATAAAAAGATTTTAGATAATTTATGTTTATCAGACTATATAGATCGAATTATATTTCAGAATCAAATATGGGAATTAAGTGAGCTAAATTCTTTTATTAAAACATTTTATAATAACTTTTTATTACATGATTCCGTAGAAAAAGTGAGACCTCCAAATGAAATTATATTTACAAAAGTATTAACAAAGTATTCTACAGAATACAATAATTATTGTTTTTTTCAACAATTAGAGCAAAAAATGTTTTGTGAAAAGGAAAAAATACTACATTTATTCATGAATAGAACAGATGAAGAATTAAGTAATTTATTTTATATATCCCAACTAGATATTGATCGTATGAAACGGTTTATTCAAAATGGCAAATTTGTTACAGTTTAATGTTTACGTCTGGTCTTTTTGTTTCTTGACTTACGAGATTTTTTCTTTTTACCTCTCTTTGTCTTATTTCTACGACGTCTTTTGCCTCCGTAAACAGTAGTTGCGCGTGGTGTCATGTAAGTAGAACCCTGAGAAAGACTACTGGTTGATGATCTATTTGTATTATTTGTAACCGAAGAGGCAGGCCGACTTAAGGTTGTTGAAGATTGTGTGTTGCTTTTAATAGCGTGATGTGCTTTACTATATAAGTTTGAGGCATGTTTTTTAAGAGTATCCCATAATGTGGGTGTTGATGTATTAGCAGTTGTAGAGAATGACATAATTCTATACAATAGCTTAAGAAAAAAAGTTAGTGTTGATTCAATTAGAACCCGCCTCTTAAACGTAAAACAAGGTGAAGAGTCGACTCTTTTTGAACATTATAATCCGATAATGTTTTTCCGTCCTCCAACTGTTTCCCTGCAAAAATAAGCCTTTGCTGGTCAGGAGGAATTCCTTCCTTATCCTGAATTTTCGATTTAATATTTTCAATCGAATCTGATGATTCCACATCAAGAGTGATTGTTTTTCCCGTAAGTGTCTTTACAAAAATCTGCATACTCCTTAATTTACTTTATTATAGAGAAAATATTTCTATATTATTTTTTTCTATAATAGTTATAACTATGCCTAAAACGCGTAAACTAAGACCTTTTAATAAAAACAATAAATTAGTAATAGGTATTATTTCAGTTCCTTTAACACCAACTAAAAAATATTTTAAAGTGTGCGGGGATTCCTATATTGCTTCTTCCCACTTAAGATGGATGAAAAAAAATAACGTAGAGTTTCTGGTAATACCTTATGATAGTAAAAACTTGAAATATTACTTTGATCGTGTTCATGGACTTTACTTACCAAGTGGTGGAGCATTTGCAGGAACTCAGAAGCAATATTATAATGCTTGTAAAAAATTAGTCCAAATGGCAATAGAAGAAAACAATAAAGGCTATTATTTTCCTATTTGGGGATGTTGTATGGGATTTCAACAAATGTTAATTATAGCAGATGGAAAAGATAATTTAACAACATTATTAGGAACATTTAATTCTTTAAAAAATTATATGACAAATATAGATTTAACTGATGATGGAAAAAGGTCAAAAATTATTAAAGGATTAGATCATTCAACATTTCGTAAAATAACTAGGGAAAATTCAACAACCAACAACCATAAAATGGGAATTTCTCCAAAGGATTTTGAAAATAATCAAGGAATTTCTGAATTTTATAAAAATGTTGGAAATAGTATAGATCGTGATGGGAAACCTTTTGTAGCAATAATTGAAGCCCACGATTATCCTTTTTATGGAGTTCAGTGGCATCCTGAACGCAATAAAGAAATGGATGCGTTTGTTAAATTTTTTATAAAAGAAATGAAAAAAAATAGAAGACAGGTAAAACGAGGAGGTAAAAAACCGATGCGGACCAAAAAAATAAATTGTTATAACTATAGTGAAGGGCTTTACAATAAATGTAATTTTTATTGGCATAAAAAATCATCATCACATAATAAAGATATGTGTTCCTATGCTCAATTAAAACACATAAATCCAGATAGTAATATAATTTAAGGTAGATTAACTATTATTTGTGTAAAAATATAATATTAAAATTTCGTTTTCCATTTTGAAAGTATATATATCATTATTGAGTGTATATAATTTAAATTTATCTTCTATTTCACACAGATTATTATTAAATAAATAGGTAATTGCAGCAAATGCACCAGTTCCGCAAGCATGAGTAATATTATTAACTCCTCTTTCAAACGTTGAATAATAATAAAAATTGTTTTTTTTAAAAATATAAGTGGTATTGAATTCAGGAATATTTAATAAACCTTTTATTTCATGATGATTTCTATCATAGTTTTCTACAAAAAAAACTTTATGTGGTTCTCCATTTACATAATAATCTGTGGAATTTTTGGTCTTCACATTCATTTTTAATTTAACAAAATTGTTATTAAATTCAGTTAAAACCTTTTCGCCTAACCCATTAAATAATATTAAATTTTTTTTAAATTTCATACACATAGCTATACATCCATTTCCACACATTTTGGAATAACTCCCATCTTTTTCTAAAATATCTATTTTAAACTGACTATTTGGAATAATTTCTTCATAAATTATTGCAGTATCAATGTTATCGCGTATTAATATTTGAATAATTTCTTCTTTTGATGTATTTTTAGTTAATAATAGTTTATTATTATTAATATTAAAAAAAATCATTCTGTAAAAGATTTATAAATTTTTCTTTCACTAAAAACTCACAAAATGGTGTATCTTTAAATGATTCTTTTCCGTCTAAGTCAATTCCTGTATTAATCTCTAACATAATTGGTTTGTTTGTTTCCGTTTCAATCAAAAAATCCATTCGACATAGACCTAATTCATTTTTTCTAATTGAATAATTACATTCTTTGAGATGTTTTTGAAAATTTTGTAAAAATTTTTCACAAACTTGAATCATATTATTTAAAATTATTTTGTGATTTGGTATATCTTCATCTCTTAATAAATTATAACAGAGAGACATTTTTCCATTTGGTTTTAATGTATCTACAGATATTTCTGTCGTTTTTTTATAAATCATAAAAGAATCGTCAAATAATAAAAACCACATTCCAAATATAATCCGTCTATCTTTAGCATAATTCAAACAATTATAAATTGGTTCTTGATATATATATTGTGATTTAGGCCATCTTGTTAATACTTTATCTAAAAAATCCTTTTTACCAAAGTATACTCCACGTTGTGCGTTGGCTAAAGTATATTTTAAAAAATAATTTTTTTCTTTAGCATCTTCAGGTAATTCATTATCATAAAAAGTTTTTGGATGATGATCATTCATATTAAATTTTTTGATTAAATTAAAAAAATTACATTTACATCCTATTTCCTTTAGTAATTTACTTGGTATAAGAGTTAAAAAATTTCTATGGTGATGATGATTATATCTATTAAAGGATATACCTTTACTAAATTTATTAGATTTATAATCTGAAACACTTTTGAAAAAGTTATTTTGCAACGTTGTAATTAATACTTTCATTCCATTTGAATCAATATCATAAAGTGGATTGCATAAAATATCATTTTCTTCAGGACTAGGAAGATTCTTTTCTTTTCTTTGAGATTCAAGATTTAAATCATCATATCCTAATATTCTAAATTGAAAATAATTATTTTCAGATTTATCTTTCAATATAAATAAAAAAATTTTGTAAACACTTTTTGAATTTAGTTGCAACTTATTTGAATTTTTGGCATAAATATCATCTTTATTGGTTTTAAAAACGGTTATCATTTATTTTTATAACATCTAGTTTTATTTTTTTTTATAATATCTATCTTACAAACATAACTGTGTTGGGAAGGATTGAAATTCCATATCAATCTCAAATCCATTTGTTTTTGTAGCTAGCAATTGTTCAATTGAATTAATCATAGATAAGTTTGGGTTAGGATTTGAAATAGTTGATGCTATGCTTGCCCAAGAACTCTTTTGTAATGGTGTTTGTGATTTCTTGAACAGAGGTGCACAAGCATTTACAAATTCCAATAACCCTTTCACTAACTTTGTTTTCTCTGCTTCATATCCCGAAATTTGTAAAATAATGTGAATTTCACTTTTTGATGGTGCATTCTCTGGTGAATTATAACATAGTATGATGTTGTTTTGTCCTAATATTTTCATTTTTTTTTCGGATACTATTTAAGGTGTCATATAGACCTTCTGTGTTATTTATAATTATTGAGAAGAGAAATGTTGTGGGGGATTTGTGATCAACCATAATGGTCTTTGTGTTTAATACTAATAATACTAAAAAGTGTAAAGTATTTGAATTTTTAGTGTTATGGTGATATAGTCCAGTGGAAACTCATCCCAAAGGACCTAGGATGGTCAAGAATTTTATCAAAAGTGGAAATCGTGTCGGGAAAGGAGAGATGGCTGTTTTCACTTTTAAATGTTTTTGGAAAAAGGTTAGCAATAGTAATGAATGCTTTCGTGACACGATCTTCGTCACGACCATTAATAATCAAACTATAACTCGAGCTACCCCCGAGTGTGTCATTTTCCCCAAAATCTTTTTTTTCAATCTCAATTCGCACAGCGTTTTGTGATTGGATCGATATAATACTACAGCGCATGCTCATGATTTGTTTTGTATAAAAGGAAGTTCCGAACTGGATTTTGCTTGCAGACATGGTTGAATGAGTGGACGCTATTAATAATAAAAAGTAATAAAAAAAAGCTTTTCAATTTTTAAGGAGCATAAAAAGATCTTGTTGGTGTGTCACCCCCATTCCATGGAGCGTCGAGAGGGTCAGTTAACGCAGGAGAGTAAGGCGTTGTTGTATTAGACATATCAATTGCTCCATCTGGTCCTAAGTTAGTAATAAGAGAAGGTGTTGTAGTATCTATTTTAAATCCAGTTGTGTTATTATTATCTCCAGCCAAGACTTTAATCGTGGCATTTTCCTCATTTTCCAGTGTAGAAGAATCAGCTTCAAATAATATGGCTGTTGAATTACTATTAATTTCATTAAAAATAATATCTTTTTTGTTAGTAATATTTGCATTATAAAAACCCATTCCTAGTGCTGCATTTGACAATTTTCCTATAGTAATCACAGAATTTTCACATATAAATTTATTATTAAATTCTGCTCCAATAGCTAATCCTATACTTTGGGCTGGATTGGATCCCATTCCTATAATCTCATTAATTGTTATATTACTTTCTGTAATAAAAAAGTTAAAGTTTTGAGCTTCATATATTCCAATACCAAATCCACTTTCAGATATTAAATTAATTTGTAAGTTTAATTTATTAAAATAAATATTATTTACAGTATTTAGATAATCACCCAATATCATTATTCCACATGTAATTATTTCATTATTTTTATAAATTCCTGAAATAGTTTCAAATTCTATATGTCCACCGTTTGTGATTATATTTCCGTTAAAAATTAAACCAATTCCAATAGCACTATTTTTAATAGATTTAAATGTTATTTTACCGTTATTAAGATTTAAATTTCCATCGATTAATAATCCACATGTTAATGTTTCAAGATCCACAGGGTCTACCAATTCTATATCGCCGAATTCTAAATGACTAGTTGACTCAATATTTAACACTCCTAAAACACGTATACGAATTATATTATTAGTATTTTCAGTGATATCCATTTTTCCCTCAACGGTTAATGTTACTCCCTCATTAATAATTAACTGGTCATTTAATTCAAAAACAACTTCGAGATCTTCATCGAGGTTACAACTCCTTACAAATGTGTATACATCTCCCGTGCTATCCACACGTAAAAAAGAATTTCCTAATCTCCTTTGGAGAGTATTTAATGTCATTCTTCCAGATAAAGGCCCGCATCCTCTTCCCATTTTTAATTATATATATATATAAATATATATTTTTTATTTGGTATGCTTTCGGAATGTGAATGAAATTCGCACACCTTTCACTTTTTTTTCTGGAGGAATTTCGTGTGTGAATTCTTTCTGAAAATCTCCGCCCATTTGGAGCATGCTGCCGCTGACCATCGGAAAATCCTGGAATCCTTTCTCCCCTTTTTTCCGGATACGAAATTTACGCGTGACTCCCCATGAAATCGCGACAACTCCACTATTGTCCAAGTTTGCTTCGTCGTCGCTGTGAGGGGAAATGTAATCCAGTCCGCTGAAATATTTATTCACTAAAATTCCATTATATTCTGTTCCAAAAGTGGTATTAACTAGTGCCAGCAATTCCAAAAGTGATGACGTCATCGGTCGCGATGCTGAAAGTTGTCCAGAGTAATGGTACCCAATACTTTCCTCGCTGAAAAATCCAACGCCGCGCCGCATAAAGCAATCTTTTCCAAACATTCTTCTTAGTGAAGGATTAATGTCTACGTTGTTTGTGACATCGATCACACATCTTTCTAGTAATTGTTTATCCTGAAATTCTTGTAATTTAAGGAAGGAGCGTTCAGTTTGCATCATGTCTGTGCGAATTACTATTACAGTTTTAAAGTAAAAGTAATTCAATTTTTTAATAGTTTTTAGTTTTTTTTGGGTTCACATATTTTCGTTTTTTTGTTAAAACGTGTTCCGTTTGGACAACGTTTGCGTTTTGCGGTCTTGGCAGAAGAAGCTTTTTTGGCTCCTTTCGGCGATGATTTTTTTGTTTTTGCGGAAGAAGGCTTCTTGGATGCAACGATTCCAAGAGAAGCAGGAATATCAACAAGGCCATTTCCTTCATTATATTTAAATATTTTACTTGTGATTAAATCATCGCCAAAAATATCATCTACAATTTTTCGTCCTTTAAAGAGTTCATATAGGCCTATACCTGGACCTTTATAATATTTTGTCTTCATGCCTAATTTTTTATTACTCTTCATATGATCATGAATTACATGCATACGTAACCGATATCTCGATTTAGCTGGATGAGCTGCTTCTCTCTCTGCAATGTCAGCACGTATCTCTTCTAAAAGAACTGGATTTTTGTGAACTTTTTTATGAAACTCTTTTAATAGGGCAATTTTTTCATTCACTAGAGAAGGACCGTAAATTTTACGTTCAGCAGAACTCCTTTTACTAGGTTTAAACCATTCATCTAAAAAATCCTCGGATTCTTCAAACATCCTTACTTTATGTGGAGAGCCATGTTTTGCCATATTTATTATATATATATGAGATAAATATTTATCAAATACGTTTTTTTCTCTTTGTTTTCTTTTTTTTACTTTTTTTACTTTTTTTAGTCTTTTTAGTCTTTTTAGTTTTCTTTTTCTTTCTTTTTCCTCCCATATGATGACGTCGAAATCGTTCGGGACATTCATGATTATACTGTCTTACTAGGTTACGAACTCTTTGAAGATAATCTAAACGATCCTGGTCTCCAAGACCTTGAGAATCTTGTTCATCTTGATAAACTGAATCAAAAAAGTTTGATCTTCCATCGGTTTCTAAGTTAGGATTGGCTCCATTTTTTAAAAGCACTTCCAAAATGGGAATAATATTTTCATCATTTGGATTTGTTAATGCTGTTGTTAATGGTGTCTCTCCCCATGCCGAGTCACCTGGATAGTAGTTAGCTAGGTTTACTTTATCTTGTCTTGTATTACCTACCAAGGAAAATAATCCTTCAATAAGAGGTGCGTTGCCCACTGAAAGAGCGTAATACAAAATAGTTGTTGGATTTACATGATTTTCTCTCATATATCTTAAAGTTTGTTCTAAGTTTTCAGGAGTTGGATTTTGCATATACGCATTAATTGCTTCAATATTTGGATTTACATTACGAGGTGGCTCTGGAATAGGAGCTTCTACTGCCACCTCAGGTTGAGCAGGTGGATAAGCAAGTATATTATTATCGATTATATGTATAGGGTCTGCCATATATATAATAATTAAAGAAAAAACTTATTTACGTTGTCTTCGTTTTGATTTTTTTTTGGTTGATTTTCTTTTTTTTCTCTTTTTCTTTTTTGTTTGTTTTCTTTTTCTTTTTCCTCCTTGAATCCTATCTCTTCTTTGATTTATCATTTCTTTTATATTTTCTAAGGTTTGAATATCTGTTTCGCTATTATTTTTTGCTCTTAATATATTTATTTCAGAGTTAATTACATCATCTACAGTTTTTTCATTAACTACTTCAGATGGATTAGCACCTCTGTCTAAAAGAGTTTCTACTATATTTCTTTGTTTAACCCAGTGATTATCTGGATCTATTATAGCAGCCATCAAAGGAGTTTGTTCTCTTATCACCGAATTTACATCAGCACCAAGATCAATAATTAAATCAACGAGCTCTGGTTCACCAACTTTAACGACATAATTTAAAGCATTATTTTTTTGATCTTGACTAGCTTGTCTTAATAGAGATTCAATTGAATTGAGTGAATCTTGTGTAGGATACCCTTCTTCATAAGTATACAAATAATTATCTATTTCATCCAATATATTCTGATTGCTAACCATATATAATTCATTAGAAAATATAAAAAATATTAATTTTTTTTATTTAAACTGCTCATATACCTTCCATATGACATTAAATCGTTAAATGTTTTGGGAGAATGTTCTTTAAACATTTGATTCATTTTCTCTCTTGCTTTTCTTTCTTCTTCTGATTTTTCAGAAATTTAAAATAATTGTCTACGACTTCTTGTGGGAGACCCGATAGATAAAACATATATTAAAAAGTTAGAGAGAAAATTATTGTTTAATTTATATCGTGATTTATTGATACACAGTATAAATTATGTAAAAATTATTAATATGCTTAGTTGGAGTAGGCGAGACCACCCATACCCGACATGACACGGAGCACGTTGTAGTTAGTGGCGTAGACACGGACCTTAGCGGTGTTAGTTCCTTCAACGGTGGCATTGGAGAGGACAAGCTGGAGAGTAGCGTTGTCGATGCGCGAGAAGTTGCACGAGCCAGATGGCTGGTGTTCCTCAGGCTTGAGAGCGAAGGAGTAGACGTTGATACCGGTGTCTGGTGTGCGAGTGTGGTGCTGGAATGGCTGGACAACATCGAAGTATGATCCTTCACGCTCAGAGAAGCGGTCCTGACCGTTAAGCTGGAGCTTAGCGACCACGACAGGGTTCATACCCCAGCAGTGGAGGTCAAGGGCAGTTTCCGAAAGAACGAAGGTTCCGGCATCTGAGACGGTGGCACCAGTGGTTCCATCAGTTCCAAGTCTTGGCTGCGAGTAGTCAGCTTCAGGCCAGCCTGACTGAACATTAGCCTGCTGAGCACCGGCCTGCTCGAAGATACCATCAACGGTGATGAATGCCTGCGAGGTGTTACCGGTGCTTCCTGGAGCACCACCAGCGATGGATTCTTCGGTTCCGAAGGCGTGGACGGCGTTTGGAAGAGCATCGACGGCATCAGTGTAGTTAAATGGCTGAGCACCGAAGAGCTTGAAGAGTGGGGTTCCGCACTCAAGCGATGAACAGTAGTCAACGTTGGCGTCAGGCTGAACAACCCAGATAAGTTCCTTGCAAGGGTGGTTGAAGTTGAGCTTGATCTTGTTTGAGGATGAACCGACAGATTCGTCTCCGGTGAACTGAAGCTGTTCGATGAGGTATTCGTGTGGGTTCTGGGCCATGCGGCGGCGCTCATCGGTGTCAAGGAAGACGTAGTCGACGTAGAGCGAAGCGGCAACGAGCGACTGAGCGTAGGCGGCAGTCACCTTCTGTCCGGCTCCCTGGTGTCCGTCTGTGCTGCAGTGGAGCGAAGAGACGGCCCAGAGGCACTCATCAATTGGGCGAAGGTCGAGGTTGATCTTGACTTCGTGGTATTGAAGGGCGATGAGTGGAAGGGCAAGACCTGGGTTACGGCAATACCAGAACTGGAATGGCACGTAGAGAGTGGTCTCTGGCAAGGCGTTGCGTGGAGCGCATACCTGGCGTGGGGCATCAGTTGAGCATGGGCCATCGACGTTGGCGAAGGCTGGGTCAGTGATGTAAGTGAGCTGAGTGGTCTGACCGACCATGGCTTTGTAACCACGCTCCTGTTCGGCGGTGAGGCAGAGCTGGTTCCAGATGTGCATCCAGTCACCATACTGGCGATCGATGCGCTGACCACCAATCTCGACTTCAACCTGAGCAACGAGCTGCTCACCTGGGAAATCGAGCCAGCGGGCGAAGACACCGTGTCCCTCACTTACTGGGGCGTTAGCGTTAGCCATCTGCTGGTTGATCTCTGGAAGAGTCACCTGAAGATAGGTGCGGTAGGCAAGGTCACCATTACGTGAGATAGTGCAAGTGACACGGCGACCGAAGTCGGCCTGGCCGTTGAAAGTTTGTTCAATTGATTCCACGGCAAAGTTAGTGTGGCGACGGTAGGTAACCTTCCAGAAAGTAATCTGGGGGTTTCCAGTGAGATAGACGTCCTGAGCGCCATAGGCGACAAGCTGCATTAATCCTCCTCCCATAGTATTATAATATCCCTAAAGAAAAAAATTTTACGGATTTATAAATAATTAAAACTCATCTAACAAAAAATTGGTATATTTTTGTTAGATAAAATTACCTTCATTCTTGTAGGTTATCCAGATCTAAATTCATTTTTATAAATTTTTTTAAATAGGAGTCCAAAAAAACTTCCTTTTTTCCTCCATGATTTTTAGTAAAAATATAACAATCTCCGTTTTTTTTAACTTTCCATCCATTTTCTAATGCATTATAGATAAAAGCCATTTTATGTAATTTAATAACGTCAACTTTTTCTGAGAAATCAAATTCAGTTATATTATCCATCTTATTAAAAATAGTATAAGAAAAATATTAGGATATATCTTATAAACTATTTCGTCTTATGGCGTTCAAACCAAAACCTAATAAAAAAATAGATGCCTCGCCAATTATAACCTTAGATAAAACCCATGAAGAAAAAATGAAGACCTTTCATCATAACGAAACCATAGTAATTCCCGAATTAGAAGATAAATGTCGGGAACTTGAAGCTAACGGCGAATGTTCTCTCTTAATTAAAAATCAAATTCAAAAACTTAGAAATCAGAAGAAAAAATATTTGCTTGATAATTCAAAATATATTTTTGATTATTTTGAAAATAAAAAAGATATTTCATCCAATAATACAAAACCTAAATTGTTGGAGAATTTTTTTGGGGTTAATAAAGAAAAAAATAAAGAGGTGCTGCAAAAACATAATGAAACTGTAAGCACTTATTTTAAAAGTATTGATCCACAATATCTAAATATTGATGCTTACTACTATAATAATGAAATTTGTGAACACTGTGGTGAAGGTGAGTTAATTCCAATTGAATATGAAGGGATTATGGTATGTAATAAATGTTATCGCAATACTCAATTTATATTTCAAAAGGAAAAACCTTCTTATAAAGAACCGCCTCAAGAAGTTAGTTTTTATGCGTATAAAAGAATTAATCATTTTAGAGAGATATTGGCACAATTTCAAGCTAAAGAAACAACCCAAATTTCGGATGAGATTATAGACAGGATTAAAATTCAAATTACAAAAGAAAGAATTGAAATATCTCAGCTTACAAATGCAAAAACTAAAAACATATTGAAAAAATTAGGATTAAATAAATATTATGAGCATATACCGTTTATTAAAGACAGACTAGGAATTAAACCTCCAGTTATGACGCCTGATTTGGAAGATAAATTGTGTACTCTTTTTCTTGAGATACAACGACCCTATTCAAGGGTTTGTCCAAACAACAGAGTAAATTTTTTAAATTATTACTATACAATTTATAAGTTATGTGAAATGTTAGGACAACATCAATTTTTACCATATTTTCCTATGTTGAAAGATAGAGAGAAGCGTATCGAACAAGATGAAATATGGAAAAAAATATGTAAGGAGCTAAATTGGAAATTTATTGCAACGATATAGGAACATTATTTGCCTAGAATAGTTACGCTTCAAAATTGATCTATTTTAAAGTGAAAGAAAATATCCACACTTTCATAGGATTATGTTTAGTCAACTCTCAGAAGCGATTACAAGTGCCACTAACGAAGTTGAACAAATAGAAAATGGCTATGTTGAAAAGCGTCAATCAATAGCAGTTAAAATTCAAAAGGAAATGGAAGCCGAACTTGAGCGCATGAAGACGCAGGTAGCCCTTAAAGATTATTCTCCAATTGAACATCATAACAAGATTGCCACATTTAATAGTGAATACCAGACTATGAGTGTTGCAGAAAAAAATGAATATGAGGCAGTTAAAAATAAACTATATGACCAACTAATGAATTTGATGCAAAAGAAGGCCTGTCCTATTTCAGAAATGTATAAGGTTATTGGAGCCGATCCTCATAACCAAGCTTACATATGTCGAGTTTGGTTTACTCTGGTTCCTATGGAGCAATGGAATTGTGTTCCGGGTGATCCTATTCGGATCGAATGGGTGCATGTGGGAGGGACGCAACGACCAGATGATAAAACATATCATATTTCAGCTACAGCTAAAAGAAAAGGAGCAGGTGCAATGAGTCTTAGAATTCCTCAGTTTGACTCAGCAGGTCGGGTAGTCGGACACAGCAATTTCTATAACATTAATCAGTGGGGAGAAAAATCAAATCAGCGAACATGGTGGGAACAGTGGCTCCAAACAAACCGTCCATGTTAAATGTATCAGAAATGAAATATAAAATTATTTTTTTTATAAATAGTATATGAGTTCAAATCATTTATTATTGCGCGGTCGAGAAAAAGATTACATAAAAACCATTCTCAAGTTTCCAAATGATAGGGTGTATCTCCTTTATCAAGAATCAAAGAAACGTAATTATAATAATGAAATCAATACTCCTATTAGATTTGGTGATTATGCATTAGTTGAATGTTGGTGGTGTGATAAAAAACAGGCTCATTATTTTGACGACGATAGTGGTCCTGGTCCTTATTTTGAGTGTAAATATTGTGGAGCGTTCAATGATTCATTTCATTTAGATTACCGGGTATGTGGAAAAATCTACGAATACTCGGGATTTATGTGTTTGAACAATGATTATGATAAAACAAAATATACGCGATGTAAAAAAAAATACCGAAAATATTATAAGGAGCTGAGAGAAAATTGAATGAATATTTTCATAGTAAATAATTATAGCTTAACCATGAAAGATATGGACCACGTATGGAAAGTCATATACATACATTCTTTCAAGAACCGCGACTTCATTATGTAGATCCATTTAAATAAAAAACCCATTTATTTCTTCAGTTTTGAGGCGGTGTTGGAATTAATTTTACTGTAATTATTAATTTTATTGTAATTTTTTTGGGGAACCGAATTGTCATGTGTAATAGTTTCTTTAATATGGGTTTTCATCCAGTAATCGAGTAGCATGGGTTTCTTGAAGTCATGTTCTTTTTTTTCATTAACATACATTTTTTAGTTATATACTAACTATACTGATTAGTTTTTTAAATTTTACTCAGTAATGATTTAAAAAATAAATGTTGAAAGAATAAAATATGTTTTCTTTCTTGATTCTAACATCTTTATACACAGGTTTGTGTCCGGATATTTCACCTATGTCAAATTTTAATACTACAGAATATATTAGATCCACATGGTATGTTCAAGAGCAACAAATTAATGGTTATCAAACAAATAATACGTTAAACTGTGTAACCCAAACTTTGAATAAAAGTGCCCATCACGTTCCATTTTTTAATGGTCCTGTTCTTTCTGTTTATAACTATGCAAATGCAGATCAAGTTAATGGAGATCCTTTAAATAAAAATAATTTTACTCTATGTGCCCGTCAAGTAAACGCTTCGTTTCCGTCACAAATTTTAAATGGTCCATGTTGGCTTCCTAATTTATTTGCTGGTCCTTATTGGGTTATTGATGCGGGTCCATACCCATATAATTATTCTTGGGCTATAGTTTCAGGAGGTCCACCAACGGTTGTGTATCCAGATGGCAACTGTTCGACATCACTTGATGGTATAAATGGGTCAGGATTGTGGTTATTTACACGAATTAATAAAGAGGAATATGCGGAATATTATGTAACTATTATGAAGGAAAGGTTAAAAAATTTAGGGTATTCGGTCTCACAGCTTTACAAAGTTAGACAAGGAGGTTGTAATTATACAGGAGCCTATATAAAATAATATACCTTGTTAAAAAAATATTATTTACTAAATATATATTAATATTTAGTAAATGTCAACTATTTTAGAATTACATAATTTTACTCCGACAACTTTGGTAACAGCTATGTATCCAGGTGTTGTGATGGAGATGAAAAATCCCAAAAATTATCCTGCAAATACTCCAATAAAGCGTTATAAGACTGTTAGAGATATATTAGAAATACACGATCCAACAACTCAGTGTAATAATACGATAGGACCATTACAAACTTGCTCAACCTGTTGGTTATGTGGTGCTCCTATTTTTTTACAAGACTCGGGAATGCCTATGTTTAAACCAGATGTTTGCAAAGTAGCTGGTCGAAATGACAGGAAATTAAATGGTTCTTCCGTTGTAATAAAAAAGGGTGGAAAACCAACATATGTTACTAATAAAAAAAACTTTAGAGAATTAAATTCTGAGTGCGAACACATAGTTCCAATTTTAGCAGCATGGTGGATATTAGGAGGTCTATATTCTTCGCAAGGTCCCGCAGTAAGACCAGAATTACTTGACCATGAATACAGATACTCTCATCATTTTTGTAATCATCTTAAAAGCTCTATACTTTTTTTTGATAGAGAAGGTAATCCAGATATTGATATTATAAATTCTTTTTTAAGAAAAATATGGGATTCTGTGCCAACTATTCAAAGATATCAAACTAAATTCAGAGGAGAAGCTTCATATGTTGGCTATGAACGATCCCATACTGGTTTTACATCAGATATGAAGTTTAAAACAAGAGATTTATTTATAAAAAATCAGACTTCAATAATAATTGCAACTATGGGACCTTTAATTGGAGCATATAAAGATATGTTAGGTGCAACAAACAGACTAGAAACCTTTGCTGTCATGGCAAATTTAGCTCAACATATAGAAAGTTTAGTTCATACAGTAAGTAATCCATTAAGAAAAATACTTATTCAAGGATTAAAATTTAAAGATCCCGAAGCTGCAACTCCCACTTTATCTTATGCCTCAACAGAACATACAGAAGGAATGTTATCAAATGAAAAAGCTAGAGAATTGACAGAAGCTTATATGGAAAATATGAAAAAAGAAACTAATTTAGCTATTTCATGTAATGAAAAAAGTCCTCTATTACAACCACTTATTAATCTTTATGGAAATAGAGGGTTAAGAGCTTCTTTTTTATTTCCTTTTTTAAATTGCTTATTAAATCCAGAAGTAACTGTTACTTCATTTACTCCCTCTACGATAAGCTTACATTTTTGCAATTATTTGCAGAAAGAAAGTTATAAAGTTATGCCTTTAATTTTAAATGTCATAAATAATGATGGTATTTTTGAAAGAGAAACTTTAGTTGATCTAAATAGGCAACAAAAAGTTGGTTTAGGTGAAAATTTGAGATTAAGAAATACTAGTTCTTTACAAAAAGAGGCAATCTTTTTAGAAAGATTAGAATTAGAATTGTATAATAATTTATTAAATGGAATTCTTTCTTGTGTATCTTCAACAGAAGAGAGAGACATAAATATTAAAAAATTACTTGAATTTATTCGAGGAAGAATAAATATTTTGCAATCTTTAAGTGAGTTGCCCATGAATGTTTGGAACCACAAATCTACATATGTTAATACAGACGCAAAAAAATTAATTAAAGAAATAGATACTGATAAACAAAAAGCAGTAAATGAGTTTCAGAGAAAATCTGGTTCTGGTTCTGCTGAAGAACATGCAGCTAACTTACTTACCAGATTTAAAACGGACCAAATAGGAAAAATTAACAATACTATTTCTGATGATGAAGCAATCAAGTATACTAATCCAGATGAAGCTGAGGAAATTGAAGAAGAATTGGATCAAGAGCCAGAGATAGAAACTCAGGGAAGTGGTGGTGTAGTTGGTTATGGTGGAGGAAGAAAACGGAAAAAAAAAAATAGAAAAACACGAAAAATAACAAGAAAAAAAAACAAAAGAAAAAGAAACAAATCACGGAAAAAAAATAATTAAGTATTAATTTATCTACAATTCAATCATTTTTGTTTTTATACCTGTAATTAAAGGCATATCAAAAACAAGTAATTCAAGTTTTTGTCTTAAAAGTGCATTTTGTTTATAGCCTTTTTGCAATTTTTCTAAATAATATTTTCTTATTGTGGTTGCAATTTTTAAATTATTAAAGTCTTTAGCTCCTCCGTAGCAAGTAAAAGCTTTAATTGTTAAATTTTCATTAAATGTCCTTTTAAATCTTTCTATATAAAGATCATTTGTACCTTCTATGATTCCAATACCAATTCCATAAGAGTTACCAGAGTTTGGTAATTCAATATAGTTATTTACTGTGATTAAAGAGTCACCCATTTTTGACTAAAAAATTGAAAATTATTAACTTTCAATTTTTTAAAAAAAGTTTTTTTTGTTTCTAAAAATTAATTTACATGCGTGGGAATCCAACAAGGTTGGCACCGATACCGAAGCCGGCACCAGAGCGGGCCTGAGCTCCCATAGATGGCACATAAGTATCAAGGATGGAGAAAGTGGCGGCGGCAGTAAGAGCAATCAAAGCTACTTCATCGAGGTTGAGTGAGCGTTTTGGGATGGCATAGGCAGCCAAAGCGACCATAAGACCCTCAACAAGGTATTTGACAGCGCGCTTAAGTAGTTCTCTGAGATCAAGCATATCCGTAAGCATTCTCTTTATAATAAAGAATTAGAAAAAAAATATACTTAAAATCATTAATTTAAAAGATAGTATTAAGAATGTCGGATCTCCCTTATGAACCCCGAATGACGCCCGATGGCAAAGAAAATCCTAAATATGTTGATTTGTTGGAGGAAGATAAGCCAATTGCCAACCAAAAATTTGTTTGTGTTTCTTTTGTCTCTCCAGAAAAGATCCTAAAGGATAAACATGTCTTTTATTTTGAAAAATTCCTAAAGGAGTGGGAATTTAGTAAAACAGTTGAAAAGTATCGCCAATTTATGAGTTTTCTTTCTTATAAGTATAATTTGTCATTTGATGCCTTAAGTTCTGATCTTGATGAGTTTGTTACAGAGGAAAAGGATAATCTGAGAAGTTCGAATATTACTGATGACTTCAAAACATTTGTAGATAATAGCGAGGAAGCGCTTGAAAGTGCGTTTAGTAAAGAACACAATTTCCAAACATCTGTTCGTTCAGTTAAAATTCGTGGAGTTTTCCCTACACAAGAGGAAGCTGAATTGCGATGTAAAATGTTACGTGAGTTGGATCCTCATCATGATGTTTATGTAGGACCGGTTGGTTTGTGGATGCCATGGGAACCTGAAGCATACAAAACTGGACGTGTTGAATATTTGGAGGATGAACTTAATCAGCTAATGCATGAGAAAGCAAAGAATGAAAAACGCGACAAAGAAGCATTTGAAAAGAGGGTGCGAGAAGCAAAAGAATCGGCCATCAAAGAAAATGTTAAAATTGCAAAGGAAAGTGGTAATAAATTATCTCAAAATATTGATGAAAATGGTAATCTTTATGATATACGAAATGCGGCAGATGGTGACGCAACTTCTGTTGCTGATATCCGAAATGAATTATTTGAGAATGAAAATGTTGTGCCAAACAAATCTAATACTTCCTCAGAGGATACACATTAAGAAATTAAATTGATCTAAAATTATGCTAATTTAAATGTTACATTAGTATAATTAATTAATTTATGACAAGTTCAGTCAAAGCAAATAAAAAACCCCGTTGTGCAGTTTGCAATAAGAAAATACCTTTAGTTATGCAAGGGTCACCCTGTAAATGTGGGTTAGAATTTTGTAGTTTACATAGGCTTCCTGAAAAACATGAGTGTTCATTTAATTATCGAGAAAAACATTTATCAAATGTTTCAGAAAAAATAGAAGCTATGAAATGTGTAGCTGATAAAGTAGAAAAAATATGAATTTGATTGAATCACTTTTTGGAGCCTTTGCGCGTTTTTCCACAAATATTTTTTGTTTTTCCCAATTTGTATTTTTCATCAATATACCTCATATCACGTGTAATTTTATTGCAATCCTTTACATTTTTATTACGTCGATAAATACGTAAAATATTTAGGCGTCCTTTTTTAGCAGTTGCTGCCTCACGTTTTGTTTTCCCCATTTTATCGTTTTCAAATTGGATACCTTCATTAATTGCCATTCTCCGTCTACGGGCTGTTTGAGCTAGCTTGTAATGATATTTTTTACCAGCATAATCAATCTTTTTCAATTTAGGAAGTAGCTTTTGTGTTTTTTTACTCATATAATATATATATAAATGGGTAAGAAAAATATTAATCACACAAGAAAACAAAAAAGAAAAAAAAATAAAGTTACTAGAAAAAGCCATAATAGAATTAAAAAAGGTGGAGTTCGACCAGAAGGAATACCTGATCCTGTATTTCCTACAGCAAAGGAACTTTTAGACAAAATTGGCAGCTGGCGTAAAATTAGCTGTCTTAAGTATAGAGATGGAAGTGTTATGGTGGTAGAAGATAGTGAAGATAGAAATGAAATCGCATCGTGTGACTTAATTAAATTTCATAGCACAATTGAAGAAAATCTTTTATATCAATTTATTATTTTTCGTGATATGGCAGGAGGTGGAAAACCTAAAATTGCATTAACTCCTTTTCAAACGCCCGAAATAGGAACAAAGCATATGTGTTTGTTGTTGGGTATTGATGAAACATCCCAAGTGATAGCTTCTGGGGAACTTTTTAGAAGAGGAAATGTGGTAACCTATTCATGTGTTAGTTCTCTGTTTTTTATACATATGTTAAAACTTTTATATCCAACTATATCTTATCGCGAAACAAGTAAAACGGATCCCTCTAAAAAATTAATTGATGAAACAAGATATTATTATGAGACCGAGGTAGTATTAGATTATATGAAACAAGTGCTACCAAAAGAATTTCGTATTACTTATTTAAGTAAAATACCAGAGACTCCTGATATAGAGAGAAAAGAATTTAGACCGGAAGAATTTTGCACTTTACCTGAAGGAGACAGACCTTCATGTCTTCGTTATGTGACAGATAGGGAATGTGAAATATTGGCAGAACATCCAGCATTAGGTTATTGTGAAGCGGGAGTTGATTTTTGTTCAAATTTAGATAAGGATACTCCACCCCGAGAAGGAATACCTAAGGAAGCTTATGTCTACGAAAATAGGATGGATAATGAAAAGGCAAAAGAATTTTTACTTAGCCAAGGGAAGACACCATTAGATGATAAATTTAGAAATTTAGCATTTGCCAAGCGAACTGCTGATGCATCAAAAATACCTTTAGATGTGTTAAGAAGTAAAACATTAGTTTGGCCCAAGCCATTTCCAAAATAGTAATATTTTTACCACTTTGATTTACGAACATTTATTTTTTGCATATTTTTTTTACGACCCTTATCTGGATTATAAGGTTCGTCATCTTCGTCATCTGAAACAATATTTTTAGATAATTCCCAAAATTCTTTAGAACCTAATTTAAAGTCGCCATGTTTTGCTGCTTTATACCAGAATACTTGGTCTTGAAGTTTATTTGATTTAGAATTATTGTCAATTACCAAACATTCATAGTTTTCGGTGCACTGGTCCATGACCTGTGCAAAGGATTCAAAATTTGGAAACATACCGGCATAATTTTCCCAGATTTTCTTTCTGTTATTGATATACGGTTCTCGGAGGATAAATACATAATCAATATTAGTTCTCAAATTAGGTGGAATACCTAAAGGATACTGCATAGTGATAATAAGCATAATTTTCCAGTGACGACCATTCATAAATAACATCCTCATCATCTTATCTTTTGTCCATGTTGAATCAAAAAGACAATCATCTAAAATTACAAATGCTCTAGGGTCTATGTTTGAACGACGTTTGTAAGCTTCCTCTTCCTTTTTCATTTGTTTTAAAACAGCTTTTTGTCTTTTTAATATATTTTCTACTATGGCTGAATTATATTCATCGTGAATAAAGAGTTTAGGGACATGACTTGAATAAAATCCGTTTCCTGCTTCAGTTCCAGAAATAACTGTGCCAATAGGTATATTTTGATGATAATATAATAAATCTCTTACTAAGAACGATTTTCCTGTATCACGTCTTCCAATTAATACAATTACTGGACCTGCATTTTTTGTTGGATCAAAACGAATATTTTTCATGTCAAATTTCTTTAATTCAAGAGTCATACTAAAACTTAGATTACAAAAAGAAATTATATTATATATTTCAACGAACAAAAATCAATACATAAATAAGTTTAAAGTAAAAAAAGATTGTATACTAAAGAGTTAATGTTTGAGCAACGAGAAATTTTAATTAAGGATGAGAATTTAATCCTCCTACAACAATTTATACCAATTTATAAACAATTTTTAGATAATTATGATAATCATATTCTTAATTATTCAGTAAAGATATGTCAAATTGAAAAACATACTGAATCTTATAACGGATTTATAGGATTAACAGAAAAAAATGAAAAAATACCTATTTTTGCAAAATTTTGTCCTTTGAGTGACCCAATAAAAATTTTAACAGGAAAATCCAAATATTCTGACTTTTCTCTACCTAATTATGATTGTGCGGACCACATTTTTGGTGATAAAAATAATTCTGCTTATGTAGATAGTTTTTTTTCATATATTACATCCACTCTTTTACATCAATTTAATTTTATACATGGTTTAGATTGTTATGGGTCTTGTCTTGCTATAAAGAAAAATTTTAGAGTAGATATTGCTGATGATTTAGAGTATTTATTTGAGTCTGAGTATTTTTTAGAGAATAAGGATAAATTTAATATTAGTGAAAGTCTTTATGAACAATTTCAACCATCGCAATCCTGTAAATATAAAAAAAAAATAAATATTGATTTTGATAATGATGTATTTGAATTAGAGATCGATGAGTTAAATTTAGACCAAGATCAATCAAATTACTTGGATTCATATAATTTGGATTTACTAAACGATGAGGAGATTGTCTATACGTCAACTCAAAATAATAATAAATCTAGTAGTTGTCATACTGGATCTAATTCAGCAACATGTTCTTCGAGAAGTTCAATTACTACAGAAGAAAATGATGATGATTTCGAAGAATCAGATTATGAATTAGAATCAGATGATGAGGACTTTATAGATTCAAATAATTCATCAAGAAGTAACTCTATTTATTCATATGATGAGGAAGATGAACCTATTTATGCTTATGTTGAAGAATTGCCAACAAATTTAGTCTTTTTAGAAGCTTGTAGTGAAACGTTAGATGAATATATGTTAAGTAATGATATGGGAGAGAAAGAGTGGTCTGCTATTTTAATGCAGATTATCATGTCATTAATTACTCTTCAAGAAAAATTGTATTTCATTCATAATGACCTACATACGTCAAATGTTATGTATGTTCCAACTGAAAAAGAATATTTATATTATAGATATAATGAATCTTATTATAAGGTTCCAACATATGGAAAAATTTGGAAAATCATAGATTTTGGGAGAGCTATTTATAAATATAAAGGAAGAGTTATTTTTAGTGATAGTTTTAGTGAAAAGGGTGATGCTTCAACTCAATATAACTGTGAGCCGTATTTAAATCCAAATAAACAAATTGTTCCTCCAAATTTCAGCTTTGATTTATGTAGATTAGCTTGTTCATTATATGATTTTTTTGATGAAGAAAATGATCTTGATGAAATTAAAAATTTAATTGAGGAGTGGTTAAAAGATGATAAAGAGAGAAATATTTTATATAAAAAAAATGGAGATGAGAGATATGAAGATTTTAAATTATATAAGATGATTTCTCGAACTGTGCATAATGCAATTCCGAAAGACCAATTATCACGGAAATTATTTACTCAATATTTAGTGCCACGAAAAAATATTAAGAAAAAAATGCATATGGTTATGAATATTGATGAAATACCAGATTTAACTCTTTAAAACTCTGGCTTAGTTGTGAAAGCAGCTGTTGCTGATCCCCCTTTTTGAGAAACTGAAACACCTGCAAATCCTAAAAAATCAATTAAAAAATTTGCTGATAAAACGGAAATAAATACTATACAGGAATTACGGAAAATTACCTTTAGCGATCTACAACTGTTATCCTCCGTAAAGCGATTTAAACCTAGATTTGATAGAAAATAAATAATTGCTACAATTAATCCAAATATAACTGCTGCTTGCATTTTAATATACAAGCAACAATTATTAATAAATTATACGAAATTCCTTATAAGGTTTCAATTTCTAATTGTATATTTGCATCTTCATTTGATATATTAATGCTATCTTCCATATCATCATCCCCTGCTTCCTCTTCTAATAACCTGCGAGCATGGTTTTCATCGCTAATTCTTTCTAAAGTTGTCACATCTTTGGGAGCATGCACATTTTCAACGACTTTATCCACACCTTGAGCTTGGTCAATATTTGAAAATGTTAGTTGTTTTGAAACTTCGGGAGATGTAACATTTCGCATATTTTCTGTATTTTGTTCTATTGTCTTCTCAGGCTCTGTTGGTGTTTCAGTCGAGACTAATTGAGAAGATTCTGTATCACTTGATGCAGTTGGAGCTTCTGCTTGTTTATCAGATTCTGCGTTAATGTCGGCAGATGGCTCTGTATCTTGTGTAGGAGTTGGTTCACTAATAGTAGTCACTACAGTCTCCACGTTTTCTTCAACAGTTTTATCCAAATAAGCTTTTAAAATAGATTCAATTGGAATACTTTCTCTCACCGCCTCTAAAATACATTCTCTAACCATTATTTCTAATTCTCTATTATTTCTTTGCTGATCTAATGGAGGTATATTTTCTTCGTAGAGATAAACATTTGTGTAAAGTTTTCTTGCTAATAAAATGTAAACTTTATGAATAAAATTATCTAACTTGGGAATTTCAATATCAATTGCTCTGTGTTCCATTCCAACTCGAATACAAGTAAGCGCTTTCAGTTGAATAACATGAACACATGTCATTAAATCTTCTAAATAATCACATCCACTGCTTTCTCTTATTTTTTCAACTTCAGTTGAAATAATATCGCTGTTCCACTGTGGAATTCGGCTTAGAAAATTTTGAAATGTCATTAAATATTTATCCTCTTCCTCATTATCGATGCAAAGCTGGTAAGCTTCCTTATAAATAGAATTACATCCGTTAATTATACATGGTGAAAGGATAGAAATCAGTCGGGATACCCATTCGTTGTTGGATTCTTGAAGACTTGATAAATTGTAGTCGTCCATCTGTTATGTATTAAATTAATTCAAATATTTCTAAATTATCTTTCATACGAAATATTAAATATAATAAATAAACCATTAATAATTTTTCACTTTTATAATAAGATTTAATTGAATAGTAGTAAATTTTTATCTCTGTTGTGGTTTTATAATATTCCATTAGATCATAAGAATTATAACCTTTATCATATAAATCATCGGTAACTTTAAATAAATTAGTTTTTTCTTCTCCACATTTCATTAGTATACGATTTAACTGAGCTGCTTTGTTTTTAATAAATTTATCATAATTTTCTTGTGATTTTCTTTTAATTTTTTTAAAATAAGTATGCAAATTTTGAGCCTTTCCTTCAATTAAAGGAAAATAAACATAAATATCACAAAATCTTGATAAAATAGGTCTTAAAAGTTGCTTTTTACTTTCAACAATAACAAAAAACCGGGTTGTTTTTGAAAATACTTCAATACATCTACGTAAAGCTGATTGTGCATCAACGGTTAATCTGTCGGCATTATAAAGCATAATAATTTTAAATTTGTTTTCCGAGTAAACATGACTTTTAGCAAATTGTTTTATTTCATCTCGTATAAATTGAATACCTTTTCCTAAAGCACAATTAATTTTCATTACATTTTGTCTTCTCTCTTCAGATTTGGGAAAAATTTTGTTTATATAGTCATGAACAATTGTTTTTTTTCCTGAACCATGAGGTCCATAAAAGAGGAGATGTGGGACATTATTATTTTTTAAGAATTTTTCTAGTTTTTCATTAATTTCTGGATGTAGTTCCATTTTTTCGGTCATCAATTAAATAAATTTACTTATTTAGTTTTTAAATTTATAAAAAATAAATAATAATCATCATGGCTCAACAGAGATTTGTTATTAATTTGGATCGTTGATTGCATTAAGCCTGAATTCCGAATACAATTGGTTCACTACCAACTCCATCATGCTGTTTATACCATGTGTTAATTGTGAATCCTGGATTATTAGCATTTGTGTATGGTTGATCACCATTAGGTAAGTAAACTTTAATATTATCCTTAAAAAATGTTACATAAAATTCAACAAATTCAATTTCAAATTTGGTGGGATCTGCCGTAGATCGTTTAACTTTGAAATCTTCATCTCCAGTGCCAGGATTATAATTCGCATCCCATTCAATCGTTTTATGAGTGGCAAATGGAATCTTACCGTCTTCATTTTTAGTGCCTGCAATAACAATTCCATCACCATCTGTGGTAATTTGCTGATTTTTTAAGTTCAACCCAGTAACTGTTCCAGTTGTGATAATTTTTCCAAAAGATTTAGCTTCAATTGAAGAATTTGTATCAGTAAATTGTCTTAATTTTCCATAATTTATAATTTTTCCAGTATTATTAAATGTATTATTCTTAAGCAGTAAAACTTTTCCAGATTCAATTGTCACGATACCTTCATTTATAATATTACTTATAATCACAGTAGTTCCCAAAATTATTAACTGGGAATCTGTATCAATATTAACTTGGCTTGCTTCACCATCAAGACCAAATAAGCCATCCCCTTGACACTCTATATTACTTCCATTTTCAATTATTAGTGATTTTTCTTGTCTAATAATACCGGTCGACACTATTAATGTATTTTCAAGTGTTAATGTATCGGTTGCTTTCATCTCTTCAGTTTGGATTTGTATATTTTTAAAATTAGTAGGAGAATGTGTTTCTATGAGTGAACTAGAAAGTGGAGTTTTGCTCATGCCTGGAGTTTTACCAATAATATTAAATTCCCCAACTGCCTTATTTATTATACTTTCTGTTATAATGAAATTCGAACTAGCATCTAATGATATTGTTGTTGATATATTAGGGTCATTACCTACAACTTCAAATCGCGATGCTTTAATTTGACCGATGTTTTGGATTTTGATAAATGTAACAGTAGTATTTATTGTACTTATTGAAATTTTTCCGTCTAAATTAATATTCCCACCATTTACAACATTACCATTTTTTGTAATACTTATACGTGCCTCTTGATTAGTTATAGTTCCATTATTAATTAAACTACCTTGTATTTCCAAACCAGCTTCTCCTAAATCAATAGTTCCGTTGTTAGTTAAAGTTCTTCCTTCTGGAATTATTAAAATTTTGGTTAGATAGGTTGTTTCATTTTCCGCTAAAGTAAAGTCTTCGCCATTATTTAATGTATCTTTAATGACTTGTTCAGGTATATCACGTCCAGGACCTCCTCCGCCTCCCATATTTATTCTTTAATTATAATATAACATAAGAAATAATTAATATTTGTTATATATGTATGAAAATGATGAACAATATAAGGAGCAACTTTTAAAATATTTTAATTTACCAGACTATCAAGGAGATGTTATTATTCAAAAAATAGAACGTTTACAGAAAAAGGTTGAACATATTCCAGAAATTAGAGAAAAAGCTTTGGAAGCAGGAGCACATATAAATTCTAAAGATTTGGAAATGTGTTTAGTTTTATTATTTTCGTATGATCATTTTAATGATTTTAGAGAGTTACTTGCTAAGTATAATATAAGTGTATAATCTTATTTTTTTTATATTTATATAGTATACCAATTAAAATGAGTGGAAATAATAAACCCTATTTACCTTTTATGGAATATGGACCTGTTTCAACATGTAATAAAAATACGCCAAGTGATTATTGTTTAGAACAAAAAGAAAATAAGGATACAATTGAATGGCGACTTAATCCATATGGTTCAGGAGGTATGGCTTATACTCCAGCAATTACAAATGCAGGAACAGTTCCTCCTAGTCGTATTTGGCGTGACCAACTATCCCATAATCCAATTGATACAGAAAGTTGGTTAATGAATTTAGATCTACGTTTAGGAGATTGTCCAGATAAAAGAGTTAAATTTTGTCCGCAGTTTAAATATTTACCTATGTTATCGTTTTTTGAAAGACCTAAAGAGGTTATCATGCCAAAGCCTCTCGAAGTAAGATGGAATGAACGTGCCTATCCGGTTGGAAAAGGTCAATAAAATGTGTAATATTTTTGAATAAAAATATTACTTATATATAAATAAATCATGGCTCTTACTAGTATTCGTAATGAACCTTGTCGAATTAAAAAGGAATTGCAACAAATGACCGATATAGGTCGCTATCAAATTGCTACACCTGGTCCAGGCGCAAATGTAGGATTTTCTGAAGATCCCCATATACGGTTGCAAAAGTGGGGAGCTAATTTAAGAACTAACACAATAAATACCGAAAGTGATTTAATGGGATTAACCAGATCATTAACACATGATTGTTCTCCGTTGAACGAATATTCAACGATGCGAGCTCCAAATGAAAAACTTAATTATGGAACAATTGAGGCAACTACTGAAGAAACACGGGCGATTAATCCGGCGTGGACATTATTAGATCAACCTAATACGCGATGGGATTATGTTCATCATGATCCTCAACAACACGTGTTTCGCTCTCCTGCTATGTATGCTGGAAAAAGCACGCGAATTGAACAAAAAAATCAGTTTAATTATTTTATGAAAAACAGTAATTAAATAATCTTTTAATAATATAGTTAAAGAATGGATGCAGCTATTCTAGGATTAGTTGGTTTAGGTGGTTTATATACGATTGCCAATCAAGAAAAGCGAAATGAAAAAAAGGTTCAAATGAAATCCTTACCTAAAGCTAGTGATTTTGATACTTCACTTGTTGATACTACAGAGCAGGATAAAAGATATCCAAGCGCAAAACAAGCAACAAATAAATATAAAACACAGCAAGAATTCAAAAAGAAGGTGAAATTTGATATTCCTAGTCCACCAAAACAGGATTTTACCCATAACAATATGGTTCCATTTTTTGGTGCTAAGATCAGAGGGCGTGGTCCAGATTGTAATCAATCTGAGTTTTTATTAGATAATTTAGCAGGAACTGGGTCACAAATTATACATAAGAAGGAGCAGGCACCTCTTTTTAGACCAGAAGATAATATACAATGGGCACATGGTGCTCCCAATAATAGTGATTTCTATCAGAGTCGAGTTAATCCATCCATGGCTATGAATAATGTTAAGCCATGGGAGGAAGAAAGGGTAGGACCTGGTTTAGGAAAAGGATTTACAACAGAAGGAAGCGGCGGATTTAATTCGGGTATGGAGGATCGAAATGCTTGGTTACCTAAAAATGTAAATGAATTGAGAACGTTAACCAATCCAAAGGTTACTTATGGCCTAAAAGGACATGAGGGTCCCGCAGATGCTTATATTAAGGATAGAGGAAGTTTAGGCATAGTAGATAAAAATCGACCTGATACCTACTTTATTAATAGTCCTGAGAGATATTTAACCACAACTGGTTTAGAAAAGGCTCAAACTGCTCGTGGAATTGAAGAACTAAAACACCAAAATCGATTGGATACTACTGTAGAATATGGTGGAGTTGCAGGTAGAAGTGATAAACAAGCAGGAAAAGCTCCAGAAAATTATCAGGATCCTCGACATCCACATACTTTTGGGGAAATAAGGGGGAAAGCTCACACGGCTGGAGGCGCTCAACCGGCCAGTGAGGGAGATTATGGAAGATTAGGTCATAAGGTCCTTCCTAATAATCGGGCTACTGTGCAACAAAATACAGAGTATGGTCGTGTGGGTGGTTTAATGGGAGCAGTTATAGCTCCAATTTTAGATGTTTTACGTCCATCAAGAAAAGAAAATGTAATTGGAAATATACGCCTTTCAGGAAATGTTCAGAAAAGTGGGGCTGGTGGTGAGTATATTTATGATCCAAATGACGTCGCTAAAACCACACTTAAACAAATGTCAGAATGTTCGCCATTTCATCTTAATGTTGAAAAGAGTGGAGCTGGTGGCGAATATGTAATTGATCCTAATGATAAAGCTAAGTTGACTATGAAACAAACAACAGAACATTCTCCTTTCCATTTAAATGTTCAAAATCAGGAGGCGGGAGCTTATACAGTATCTGAACAACAAGCAACATTTAATCAGAGAGATACTACAAATTATGGTGATTTTAGTGCAGGTGGAGATTCTTCTGGTTTACATTTAGTTGATAATTACTTAAGACAAAGAAACAATAATAATAAGCAACAAGTTGAAGCAAGTGTTCATGGAAATATGAGTATGTTTAACGGAGATATAACACAGCGTAATAATAATATGAAATCTTGTCAGAATCCAAGAAATTGGGTTCCCTCTGCAAGAATTAATAATATTCCAACTGTTGAACAACATGGCCGTCTTCAAGGAATACAGAGTTATGATAATGAAAAAACTGGTTCCGAAAGAATTAATCCAGATTTATTAAATGCGTTTAAAAGTAATCCCTATACAAAAAGTTTGAACAGTTGGGCATAAATTTTCTAAACACTACATATATATTATGATTAATGAAAATGATTATATATATGCTTATGAATTATTAGATAATGAAGAAATAAAAGAAAAATTACAGAATTATGAAATAAATGAATTGAAAGAAAGAGAAGAACCAATTTATTATTATAATTTTAATTTTTCATTTGTTGATTATTCGAGTGATAATAGGATAAAATTACACGTCGATGAAGCTATTAACTATAGGTATCAAGTGCATACTAAATTAGGTAAAGGGTCTTTTGGAACGGTTTATAGATGTACAGATCATAAATGGAATTTAGATGTAGCAGTAAAGGTTGTTAGAAATGAAAAAAGATTTCATAGACAAGCCAAAATCGAAATGCAAATATTTGATTTATTTAATCAACCGACTTGTGATGGTAACAAAGAATATGTAATTAATATGATTAAGGCTTTCCATTTTAGGAACGATATATACATGATATTTCCTAATTTTGGTATAGATCTCTATAATTATTATAAAAAAAATGATATTCCTATTGACGATGTAAAAGCTTTTGGTAATCAAATAGCACGTGGTTTATCATTTATTCATTCTTTTAATATAATTCATATGGATCTAAAACCAGAAAATATATTAATAAGGGATAAACATCTTAAGATAATAGATTTAGGTTCTAGTATCATAAAAGAGGATAACAGACCATTAATTAAAGATTATATTCAATCGCGTTATTATAGATCCCCTGAAGTTATATTTAAATTAGATATAACATCTAAAATAGATATCTGGAGTTTTGGTTGTATTTTATATGAAATTTTTACCAAAACTCCTTTATTTCCAGCTAAATGTATGAATGATTTAGCAATAATGCATATTCATGTTCTAGGATATCCTTTAAAATCGATAGAGGATATCTATAAAGATGAAACAATTTTTACTAAATCAAAAGAATTGAGATCATATAAAGTTAATAATGGAAAACTTTTATATCCAAGAGATTTTTTATGGGAAAAAAGGGTAGGAGAAAATGTAATGTTTAAACAAATGTTAATTGTAAACTGTCTAATGTGGGAAAGTAAACAAAGGTCAACAGCCGAGGAATTACTTCAACATCCTTTTTTTAGGATCTAAGAGCTTCATCATTTTTAGCAATTTCTCGGGACGGGAGTCCACCTCGCACCCATCCTTCCATAGCTACACCTTCAACTAGGTGAGCAGGATTAGTAACCGAATCGGCTAAGGATGGAACAAGAGGGGTAGCAGAATAAGGAATATGGGATTGTTCTGTTGTTTGGAGAACACTCTTCTTTGAAGATTGTCTATCCCCCTGCTGAAGCTGTGATTCCAAAACTGGATGGCAGGCACCACGTCCTAAATAAGGAACAGTAGCAAATGGACGCTGGTAAAGACTGATGCGACAGCGAGGTTTATTCTGACCCTGATCAATTAAAAGAGTAGAGTTTTCATCAACATTACATCCTCCAACACCAACTTGGTGGGAACCAGTAAAATTAATACTTGGCTGTGAAAGGGCAAGCGCAAGACCATTTCGCATAGTGCAGTCAGCAGAAAAATAATTTTGAAGCATATAACTACCTGCTTCTACATTTTGAACATTTCTTTGACTCATAGCACAACTGTCATCCCCGATACGTGATAAATTATGAAATTTGTAATCGCTAAATGTAGACATTTCCTTATATATATCAAATATAATTTTTTTCTATCTAATTGCATAAAAAAAATTAATTTTCTGGTAAGTAAGCGCCGGCATTTTGTAAGCAGGCTACGGAATCTCCTGCCTTACAGGAAGGCATATCCCCATAACAAAATTTAGCAAAGGCGTTTTGATCATTTGGAATTGTTGTGCTGGGATTACTATTAAATGGAATCATCGAGTTATGAAAATCATAACTATCTCCTAAATCCTTGAATAATTTATCCTTGATTCCTGGAAAATCAGGATGTTGTTGTTGAACCATTTCTTGTGTATCTCTATTTATTTCTCTTGTTGTAGGTGGATCAAATGCAGGGGGAGCAGCTTCTCTATTGGGATCATCCATAATTTCTGTTAAAAGAACATTACTCAAGGGGTTTTTTGAATTTGGTTTATAAAATGTTAAGTTAGTTGGAGTAATATTATCCTTCATAGAAAATCCCTCAGTTGTATTTAAATTCATTTTTTGTCTGTGTAAAAAAACAATCACAATCAAAGTTGCTATGCCAACAGTAAGAAATTGAACATTTAGTGTATAACCAAAACCTAATATAGTAAGTATAATAACTAATCTGGATATAGCATTTAACTTTCTGTTAAAATTCATATTTTCTTGAGGCCAAAATTCAAAATCCTTCGTTAATACATTAGGATGTTGAAACCAAAACATTTCACTCATTTATATTTAGTAACTATTTTTTTTTACCTTTTTTGCCTTGCTTAGCTTTACTTCTCTTAACTTTAGACCCGTTACTAAAGGACTTTCCATCAAATTGAATTGAGTTATCTTCAGTTTGAGCTTGTGAACTAGTTTGCGCTTGAGAAACTGCTTGCGCTTGTGAAACTGCTTGCGCTTGCATTTGTAAAAGAGCTTCAGCTTGTGCTTGCGCTTGTTTCCGTTCTTCCAATTTACGTTGTAATCTAGCCTTAGCTCCGCTTTGTCGCATATTTTGATTAAATTGTTGCTTCATCATTCCCTGCTTATTACGCGGTATATTCATATTTTTCATTAGATCTTCCAAATTAGGCATTCCCGGCATATTTTTCATCTTACTCATAAGGTCTCCTGCTTCTTTCATCAGATCACTTTCACTAATATCGCCACTCTTCATCTTACTATCCAATTTTTTACTAATCGTATTTACTAATCCCATTAGCTTACCCGGATTTCTAAATAATTTTTTAAACATATCTCCCACATCTCCATCTGCATTTAAATCCATTTCAAAATCTTTGGCTGTTTCTTCAGCTATTTCTGCCGCCAATTTCCCTAATTTTCCGTCCATTAATCCATTAATGTGTTCGTGAACCGATTCAGGATCAGGTAAATCTCCTAGATTTATACCTTCACTTTGTTCTCCATCTTGGTTTGGGATTCCATCAAAAAGACCTTTCATTTGTTCAACCGTTTCTTCTATTTTACTTTTCAGTTCATTCTCATCTATAGCCTCAAACAACTTTGCTGTATCCCCAAAACTGTCTTGGGATTGAATTGTTTCTAAAACTGAAAACATAATTAATTGTAAATACTTCCAAATCGTTTCCTTAATACTTTCACTTACATCTTCCATCCTCCATATATCAGCAAATTCGATTCCCGGCAAAAATTCTGTGTTTTTTTCATCATCTTCAAAAATTTCATCGTTTTTGTAAAGAATATCAAAAAATCGTTGTGGATACACTCTCTTAACATGCTCAAATATAGGTTCGATTTGACTTTCGTCTGTCTCTAAAATTCCTATTAACATATCATTTCCACCTTCTCGATATTCGGGAAATGAAGTAAATAAATCACCTAAAAAATCCTTTATGATTTGTCTGAATTCTTTAGGCACTTTTACCTCCACATTCTCTGTTGCACCCTGTTCCATTTTATATCTAAATATTCTTAACTTCTATTTAAGTAATATAATTTACATAATTTTGACAAATTTTGTATATATTTCATAGCTTTTTGTTGGTCTTCCACAGGCATTTCCTTTATAGGTTTTCTTATTTTTTCAATTCCGTTTAAAACATCATCCTTCCCCTCATATCCTTCAACATCTTCAGAATATTCCTTAGCTATAAAAAAGGCAATATCTCCTGCTTCAATTTGTTCGTCATAAACATCTACAATATTATTTTTCCATACTCCTATTATTAGTTTTGGATTAGCTTTTCTAATTGTTCGAAGTGCAGTTGCTGTAGTCTGAATTTCTACGTTATCATTAAAATAATTAGCTATATCATCAACAAATTCCACAAAATGTTTGTTAAATGCTTTTTGTATATCCATTATAATTTAATTATATTAACATTTTTATTGTTTAAGTTGATTATTTCTTTGTTGTTGATATTCCTGCATTTGGCTGTCATCAACTTTATCTGCTGTATAATTATCAGGTGGTGTTTCAATATTCATACTTACATCTTCGTTAAAATTTACATAATTATGCATTTGTCTTAAACCTCCTTGCCCTTTCGCTAATAGATCATCGGCGTTCATATCTAAATAACTAAATTGATCGGATGTAATTCCACTAGGTGAAAATGAGGCAAACGAAAATGCATCGGGTTCTCCTTGATTCATAGTTGCAACATTTTGAGCTTGTTTTTCTTTGGGTTGAAGATGTTGATAAATTTGATCTCCAAAAAGAACATGAAATCCATTATTTACAAGCATCAAAGCAGGAACTTTAGAAATAGTTGGAGGAAGTAATACTTGTTGTCCATTTTTTATAAGAAGCTGGATGCTTCCATCGGGCATTTTTACTCTTTTATCTACACATAAGAAATGTAATTCATCCTTAATTTGTGATCTACTAAGAATTTGTAAAAGTTTTTTACAATTATCACAAAAATTACTATAATAAAGAATATTTTGGCTCATCTTCTTTATCCTATTCTTATACTTATTCATTTGTTTTTAAACATAAAAATTGATTTATGAATAATATATATAGGAAGAATAATACATGTCTACCATGTCGCCACCAAAGATTGCTTCTAAGCGTGAAAATGATGATATTCTGAATTTTCAACTTTCTCATACTAACGTTAGTATTGCAAATGCTCTTAGACGAACACTTATGAGTAATATTCCTTCTGTAGTCTTTCATACATTTCCATATACTGAAAATCAGTGCACAATTGAGAAAAACACTACACGGTTTAATAATGAAATTATTAAGCATCGTCTTTCTTGTGTTCCAATTCATATTACCGATTTGACTATTCCACTTGAAAATTACCTTCTAGTTCTTAAAAAGAAAAATGAAAGTGGGGTAGTAGAATATGTAACAAGTGAAGACTTTCAAATTAAAGATATTAAGACAGGTAAATTTTTGTCTAAAGGAGATCGTGATGCCATCTTCCCAAGCAATCCTATTACAGGTCATTTTCTAGAGTTTCTTCGTCTTCGTCCCAAACTTGCCTCTAATCTTGAAGGAGAGGAAATTTCTCTTACTAGTAAATTTAGTATTTCTACAGCTAAGGAAAACTCTGCCTATAATCAAACCTCTACTTGCTTGTATAAAAATACTCTGGATGCAGTAAAAGCAAATGATGTGTGGTCTTCTAAAGAGAAGGAACTTAAAGCATCTGGGATGAAATCTGAAGAAATTGCTTTTGAAAAGAAAAATTGGTATCTCCTTGATGCAAATAGACTCTTTGTTCCTGATAGTTTTGAATTTGTAGTTAAAAGTGTTGGTATCTATGAAAATTCTACTCTTATTAAGATGGCGTGTGATGTTCTTATGAATACATTTACATCACTTAGACAAGCAATTGAAACGAGTAATCAGGCCTTGGTTTCTATAAGAGATACAACATCAACGATTGAAAATTGTTATGATGTTATTCTTCAAAATCATGACTATACAGAAGGAAAAGTAATTGAATATTTCTTGTATATGACACATTATCAAGGTGATAAAATGCTGTCATATTGTGGATTTAATAAGGAACATCCTCATGATAATCACAGTATAATTCGACTAGGTTTTAAGAATCCAACTGATACAGGTGTTGTCGGTCAAATTGTTGGGGATGCTATAACAAAATCAATTGAGGTATTTGCTGAAATTAAAGATAACTTTTAAAGTAGATTGGATAATGTATCTGGTGTAATAGAAATAGTATCAATATTATTTTTTATTAAAAAATTATAAAATTCACGGCTATTTGATGGCTGTTGTCCACAAAAGCCTACCTTTTTTCCATATTTTTTATACGTCTCAATAGTCATTTTGATCATTCGTCTAAAACTTACATTTTTATCATCATTTAAATATGCTACATGCTCTGAATCTCGGTCTACTCCTAAGGTTAATTGCATTAAGTCATTTCCTCCTATTGAAACGCCATCAATATATTCGGAAAAATTATCTGCCTCTATAACATTTGACGGTATTTCACACATCAAATAAATTTTTAATTTTTCTTCACCCCTTTCTAAACCTTCACTTTTCATGATTTCAATCACTTTTTTACATTCTTCTGGAGTTCTGCAAAATGGAATCATTATGATTATATTTTCCATTCCCATCGTTTCTCTAGCATATTTTAAGGCTTGGCATTCCATACGAAAAGCTTCTTCGTAATTTTTTGAATAATATCTTGAAGCTCCTCTCCATCCTATCATTGGATTTTCTTCAAATGGTTCATATTTCTCTCCTCCTTCTAAAAATTTGTATTCGTTGGTTTTAAAATCTGATAATCTAACAATTACATCTTTAGGATAAAAAGAAGAAGCTATCTTTGCAATTCCTTGAGAGAGATTTTCCAAGAATATATTTTTTTTTCCTTCTTCTATTAATTTTAGTGGATGTGTCTTTACATAATTATTGATAATAAATTCCATTCTTGCTAATCCAACACCGTTATTGGGTAATAATGAACTGGAAAAACAATTTTCAGGACTTCCTATGTTAAACATAATTTTATCTTTACCAATTATGTTTTTATTATTTATCTGAATTGTTTTTACATGAAAGGGAAGAGCCCCTCTATATACTTTTCCAACTGATCCCTCTGCACAGGATAATGTAACAACTGTTTCATTTTTTAATATGTCAACACCATTTTCTGTCCCAATTATTGCATTTTTTTTATACTCTCTTGCTACGATGGCAGCATGACACGTTCTTCCTCCTTTATTTGTAATAATACCACCAGCTATTTTCATAATGGGTTCCCAATCAGGGGTTGTCATATCTGTTAAAAGAATATCTCCTTCTTTGAAACAAGATTTTTCTGCATCATTTATATCTTTCATATATACAATTTTACCTGAGGATATAATTTCACCAATTGATATGCCTTCGCATAGTAGTTCTTTTTTTTTTGTTGATTGATCCATTATATATTTTTTGATTTGAATTTCTTCACATGAAGAATGGACAGTTTCCGCTCGAACTTGTAATATATATAGTTTACCGTCCTTCCCGTCGTATGCCCATTCGATATCTACTCCAATTTTTTTGTTATGAAGAGACTGATAATAGTTTTCAAGTTCCAAAACTCTATTGGCAATTTCCTTTATTTGAATTGAATTGAGAGAGAATGAAGAGATTTCTTGGTCAGAAGTTTCTATTTCTTCTGTGCCATTACTTTTGAAAATAATCTTATTTTTTTTGAATCCTAATTTTTTTGATATAATTGGATCTTTTTCTTTTATTTGGCTTACACGTTTATCTACTATAAATTCATCAGGTGTTACTAATCCACCTACTACAGCTTCTCCTAATCCAAAAGAAGAATTAATCACGATTGCTTTCGAATATCCTGTTTCGGGGTCAATTGAAAAAGCTACACCAGCCGAAGCTAAATCAGATCTAACCATTTTTTGCACACAAACAGCCATCTTAATATCCGAATATTCTATATTATTTGAAATTCGATAAGAAATAGCATTCGCATTAAATAGTGAAGCAAAACAGTCTTTAATTGAGCTTTTTAGAGAATCAAAAGTTGTTACATTTAAATAAGTATCCTGTTGTCCTGCAAATGAAGCATTTGGTAAATCTTCTGCAATTGCCGAAGAACGAACCGCTAATTCATGTGGAGTATCTAATTCCGCATAAAATTGGTTAAGCTCTAATTCTAATTCTTTGGAAAATGACCCATCTTTAATGAGTTTTTTTATTCTTCTTGAAATGGTATTAAGTTCTTCAAATGTTAAAGATGGATTAATTAATTTATAAATTTCTTTTATTTGCTCATTAATTTTATTAAATTCTAAAAATTCTGTATAAAATTGTGTTGTTACTGCAAATCCATCCGCATTATTAACAAAATCAATTCGACTTAATTCTCCTAAAGAAGCACTTTTACCTCCTACCAAATATAAATTTGAATAGTAGCAGTCTTTGAACCAAAGTATTTTAGACATATATTTGGGTTTATATAAAAAATTGAATATTAAATACTCATCATAGTATATATAATATTCAGCTTTAGCGATGATTATTCCAATCAAATGTTTTACATGTGGTGAAGTGCTAGCGGATAAATACCGTTATTACCAAGAACAAGTGCGCAAAATGAAAGTTCAACGTGGAATTAAAGTCGATAAGGTTTTATACCTTACCGAAGATTTTGCTGATAAAACTCCGGAGGGAGAAGTAATGGATCAACTTAAACTAACAAAAATGTGTTGTCGTAGACACATGTTGACCCATGTTGATATTGAATAATAATCTCAACTTATATTACATGAAAAGTGAATTAGCGAAAGTGGGACCTCCTTGGGAAGGAGGTAATTTAGAACGTTGGCCTGGTGTAGCTAGAATTGCCGGTGAAACAAATTATTTAGCCTATAATGACAAACCTTTTTTACCGGATCCAATTAATTCAAGTTCTACACGAGATATCAAAGTGGGTGGTAAATTAAGAAAAAAAACAAAAAGGTTGAGAAAAAAAAAGAGTAAACGTAGTAAACGAAATAAGAAAAAATCACAAAGAAAACATAAAACCCGAATGAGAGGTGGATCTAAACATGGAAATACTATTTTACCACAATCGCTTGTTAATTTAGGGAGAAGTGCTGAATTTAATGTTAAGGGATTTTGGAATGATTTTACTGGTTCACCATCTCCAGTTAACCCAGATCCTACAGTTCAGCCAATTTCGAAATAATTTTTTGGTCACTTAATATATAATGTTTAAAACTTTGAAAAGTTTGTGCACTCCAGCCCATGTTTACTTTCTTCTCTCTTTAGTTTCACTTATTATCATGGCTTTCCAAAATTTAGGAAATGTGAACAAATATTGTGTTGGTAACTATGAATGCACAGTAACTAGCACTCTCGGCGTTTTTGCTGTTAAAATGCTTTATGTAGTATTCTGGACTTGGGTTCTTAATACTCTTTGCAAAGCTGGTTACACCCGTCTTTCGTGGTTTATTTTTCTTCTTCCTTTTATTGCGATGTTTGTTTTAATCGCACTTATGTTTTTAAATATTCATTAATTTAAGAAAAAGTTATTATATACTTATATTAATGAACTCAGAAATTATTTGGAACATTATTGACACCTATTTTAATGATAATCCAAATGCTTTGGTGTCTCATCATCTCGATTCGTATAATCAGTTTTTTAAAACTGGCTTAAAACAAATTTTTCGTGAAAAAAATCCAATTCGAATACTTAAACAACAGGATGAAGTAACAAAAGATTTTAATCTTAATTGTGAATTATATTTAGGAGGAAAGGATGGATCTAAAATTTATTATGGAAAACCTATGATTTATGATGAAAATTATACACATTTTATGTATCCTAATGAAGCCCGTTTAAGAAATATGACTTATGCATTTACAGTTCATTTTGATGTAGACGTAGAATTTAAAATATTAGACGAAGATTCAGGGGAATTAAAAGAACATTCAATTACTCTTGAAAAAATTTTTCTAGGTAAATTCCCTATTATGTTACAGTCTGATATGTGTATATTACAAAATTTACATCCAAAAGTTAGATTTGAATTGGGTGAATGTGTAAATGATGTGGGAGGTTATTTTATTATTGATGGGAAAGAAAAAGTAATCATATGCCAAGAAAAATTTGGTGATAATATGCTTTATATTCGTGATAATTATAGTGATATTTATAATTTTTCAGTTGAAGTAAAATCCGCATCAGAAGATGCATCTAAACCAAAACGCACTACTGCTGTAAGAATGGTAGCTCCAATTCCAACTCAGTCTAATGGACAAATTGTAGTTACAATTCCAAATGTGCGTAAACCAATTCCACTTTTTATTGTAATGCGTGCGTTAGGAATTGTATCAGATAAAGAAATCATAGAGACGTGTTTACTTGATATAGATAAAAATAAGAAGTATATTGATCTTTTTATCCCAAGTATTCATGATGCAAGTGTTTTATTTACCCAAGAAACTGCTCTTAAATATATTGCTACTTTTACAAAAGGTAAGACTATTCCACATGTATTAGAAATACTTTCTGATTATTTCTTACCTCATGTTGGAGAGATGAACTTTAAGGATAAAGCATATTATATCGGAAATATGGTTTTTACCTTATTACGCACATCTTTAAAAGAACAAGCTCCAACAGATAGAGATAATTTTAAATATAAACGTGTTGAAGTGGTTGGTTCCCTCATGTATGACTTATTTAAAGAATATTTTACGATTATGCAACATAAGGTATTTCAAAAAATAGATAAGGAATATTATTATCACGAAGGACAATATCAAGGATTATCATTTATCAATTTGATTGAAAATAATTACAAGGAATTTTTTAAAGAACGAGATGTTGATACTGGATTTCGTAAGGCTTTTAAGGGTAATTGGGGAGCAGAAGCTCATACTAAAAAACTAGGCGTCGTTCAAGATTTAAATCGTCTCTCTTTTAATTCCGCTCTAGCTCAAAGACGGAAAATTAACTTACCTTTAGACGATAGTGCAAAAGTTATTGGGCCACGATTATTACATAGTTCTCAGTGGGGTATTATTGATCCTCTGGATACGCCTGATGGAGGGAATGTAGGTTTACATAAACATATGACAATTGCAGCTAAAATTACTACTCATTTTACCCCACAACCATTAGTTGATCTTTTAAGAGAAGAAGGATATCTTCGAAATTTAACTGAATGCACAGCAAAATTTATGGCATCCAACACTAAAGTATTTATTAATGGAGCGTGGGTAGGAATTACAACAAATCCCGTTAAAATGAGCGAACACTTCAAATTTATGCGTCGAATTGCAGCTATTCCAATTTATACAAGTTATGCTTGGGATAAACAAACAAATGAGATTGAAATATATACTGATGCAGGGAGATTGTGTAGACCTATTTTTTATTTAAATGATGACAGATCTTTATCCTTATCCAACGTTTTGGATGTAACTTCATTTACATGGGAAGAGTTAATTACTGGATTTTCCAAAAAAAATGATGATAATTTCATGTCCTCTTCTAATAAAGTTTATAAAGTAAATGCGCTTTATGGTGATACTAGTAAAAAAACACTCATGAAAAATAGAGCGCCTATCGAATATATAGATTCTTCTGAAGAAAATGTAGCTTATATATCATCAACTATTAAGCCTACTTTTGAAAATACAGATTATACTCATGTTGATATTCATCCTTCTCTTTTATTAGGGGTTATGGGAAACCAAATTATTTTTCCCGAAAATAATCAGCTTCCACGTAATCTTTTTTCATGTGGTCAAAGTAAACAGGCTGCATCATGGTATCATACAAATTATCAAAATCGTATTGATAAAATGGGTGTAGTTTTAAATTATGGCCAAATTCCTCTTGTTAAAAGTAGATATTTACATTTTATTAATAGAGAAACTCAGCCCTATGGTGAAAATCCAATTGTAGCTATTATGTGTTATGGTGGGTATAATGTAGAAGACTCAATTCTTTTTAACGAAGCTTCAGTAAAAAGAGGTATGTTTAGAACCACTTATTTAAATAGTTATGAAGCACATGAAGAGGCAGCAAATGTTGGAGGCGGAATGGTGGATACAACATTCACCGATATTCAAAATGCAAATGTTGTAGGAACTAAACCAGGATATGATTATTCTCATCTAAATGAATATGGATTAATAAAAGAAAATACGGAATTAAATGATAAAATGGTTGTCATCGGAAAAGCAACAACTGATCTTGATGATCCATCGATGAAAATAGATGCTTCTGTTTATCCTAAAAAAGGACAATTAGGATTTGTTGATAAATCATTTATGACAGAAGGAGATGAAGGAAGAAGAATTGCCAAAGTAAGAATACGAGAAGAGAGAATACCCGCAATTGGTGATAAATTTTGTTCTCGTTGTGGGCAAAAGGGGACAGTTGGATTAGTTATCCCTGAGGAAGATATGCCATTTACAGCTGATGGAATTAGACCGGATCTAATTGTAAATCCACATGCTTTCCCAAGTCGTATGACAATCGGTCAATTAGTTGAAGTATTAGTTGGAAAAGCGGGATTAAATTATGGAGCATTTGGTGACTGCACAGCATTTATTAACGAGGGACCAAAAGATGAATTATTTGGTAAGTTGTTAAGCGATGTTGGATATAATAAATCAGGAAATGAAATATTATATAATGGAATGACTGGAGAACAGCTAGAAACCTCAATTTATATAGGCCCCACATATTACATGCGTTTAAAACATATGGTAAAAGATAAAATTAACTATAGAGCCAGAGGTCCTCGCACTCTTTTAACAAGACAAACAGTTCAAGGGAGAGCAAACGATGGTGGTTTGCGTGTAGGAGAGATGGAAAGAGATGGGATAATTGCTCATGGCGCGGCACATTTCTTAGAAGAATCTATGATGGAAAGAGGTGATAAATATTTCATGGCTGTTTGTAACAACACCGGGACAATTGCTGTTTATAATGAAAGTAAGAACTTATTTTTAAGTCCTATGGCTGATGGTCCAATTAAATTTAACGATGATATAGATGAAAAAATGAATATTATAAATATTTCCAAGTATGGGCGTAGTTTTAGTGTTGTCCGAGTTCCATATACTTTAAAATTATTAATGCAAGAATTATTAACTATGAATGTGCAAATGCGTCTTATAACAGAGGATAATATTGATCAATTAACCAGTATGTCTTACTCCAATAATATCTCTCTGTTAACTAAAAATGAAAAGATTACCACAAAGGAAATTCAGGAGGAAAATGAAAAATTAAGAACAAAGAAAGAATATATTGGAGATAGAAGAGAGAAGGGAGTTCCAGATTTACCGGTGGATGCTCAAGGTTATGGAATTCCTGAACCTAGAAGTCCTGGAGGATATGGTTATGGTTACGGAGATCCAGCACCTAGAAGTCCTGGTGGTTACGGAGGATATGGTTATGGTTATGGAGGACCAGCCCGACCTATGTATGTTGGTGATGTAGAATTTAGAGTTGGGGATTATGTTGAATTTACTCGTGACGTCTCTATACAACCCACACGTAAATGGGATATAACTTATATAGATAAAGAAAAAGATGAATATACTTTAACAACACGAGATTTGTATCAAATTCCTGATTTTGCAATTTTAAGTGAAGATGGAACAATTGCAACTGTTATTGCAAATAAATTAGAATTAGTTAAATTTGGGGGTTATGGACCAAGAAGTCCTGATTACCAGCCAAGAAGTCCTGATTACCAGCCTAGAAGTCCTGATTACCAGCCAAGAAGTCCTGATTACCAGCCAAGAAGTCCTGATTACCAGCCTAGAAGTCCTGAT
>Ga0075480_10000072_pt1 | contig 44922 bp, 41 predicted proteins | sample DEB08_DNA_7_FD_81590 | JGI IMG/M metagenome (GOLD analysis project Ga0075480, IMG submission 81590) | Aqueous microbial communities from the Delaware River and Bay under freshwater to marine salinity gradient to study organic matter... | ecosystem: Environmental > Aquatic > Marine > Coastal ... | reverse complement strand
TTTTATTAATCTATTTCTGTTTAATTTATTATATTCATTTACATTTTTATGATGGGGAACCTCTTCATAAATATTGTCTCCAAAACTCGAAACTACTCTAAAATTTTGAGGAGATGATATAGGAGGTAAAGGTCTTCCACCATCATACACAGGATTATTTTCACTTCTTATAAATGATTTAGGTTCTGGTTGCGGTTTTACCTTATTTGAAGAACAGTAAAAAATTACAATTAAGGTATAAATTAAATAGAGAAGCATAATGCCCAGTATAATAAAAATAGGAACTAATATATACCATATTATATTTATATCTCTTGTCTTTTCTGTAGGTATCAGCGTAGTATTTGTGGTAATTGTTGTCGTTTGAGTTGATGTTGGCGTTGATGTTTGAGTTGATGTTGGCGTTGATGTTTGAGTTGATGTTGGCGTTGTAGTGGTTGTATCTGTTGTGGTAGCTGTGCTAGTTGGTGTGCTGGTGGGAGTAGTTGTAGGTGTAGTTGTAACAGCTATCTGAAACACATCTGTAATTGCATAAGTTTTTAAATCTTCACTTCGAATCATAATCTGTAAATCCTGATTAGGAATATAGGGAACTAACCATTCAATTGAACTGTTAGGAGGTAAAGATTCATTTTGAATAACCTCTATGATATTATCATTTTGCAATAAATACATTCCAAATTTTGAATTATCATTTGTTGACCATGAAATAGGAATTCTTTTTTGTGAGTCTAGTTGTAAAGAAGAAGTTTCCATTTCTAAAGAAATACCTGGCACTGTAAAATCTGCACTATAATATTGGTTACCACTTGCTAATTCTTCTAATACAACGCGTTTTGGATTCCTCCAATATTGACCTAAATACTGTGGAACAAACCAATTATAGGAATTAGAATTTTCATCCACAATCACCGATAAAAATGATTTATCATTTGATGTAGTTGATACCCATGAATTATTTTTGTTCTTAACTTGCACTTCTAAATGAGCATGAGTATCTAAACTATCATCCCAATCAATTGAACAAAACTCGCTTGTTTTACAAACTGTGGTTGAATTAGGATGACTTATCAAAGATGTAGACAAATAAAATAAATAAAGGAATACATTTTGCAACATTTCTTTATTTACTTCAAAATATTTTATTTTTGAATATATTCGTCAATTGACGGAATCATATACTTTTTATCTTTTATTTCAAACGCAACATATATATCTTTGTTTTTGGGAATAACACCTACAGGAATTGCTAGTTTTTTTAATGGACTTTCAATCAATCCATATTTTGGAATTGTATTTTGTTTTGGAGCAAAAGTTCTAATTAAGTAATAACTTGTATTTTGATTTTTAGGTCTAATTGTTGCAAAGGCTTTTTTATTATTAACTTTATTGTTGTATATTCCGAAAAACAAAATTGGTATATCAAACAAAAGCGTAATCATCCATAAATCTAATAATGTTAAATAATAATGTTCTGACATAATAAATTCATCCAGAGATATATTACCTCCTCTTATCATTTTAATCCACTGTTCTTTTCCTTCTTCATATAAAATTTTTAAGATCTTATCCTCCGGATATTCTCTATACTTTTCAGCTAATATTTGTTGAATATCATTTTTTTCTAAAGGTTTTCCTACATCTTTTAAAATAGTTATTATTAACTCAAATGAACACATAGTTGATCTACTATCTTTCTTTGAATCTCCAAAACTAATATATGAATAATCATTTGAAAACAACTTTCCTAAATATCCTGTTGTAATAGATTGAGATTTAACAGAACATTTATCTACTATTATTTCACTACTATAAGGTGCTGTAATAATTGGTTGAGCAGTATCATAGGTATTAAAATGCACAAATTTATTCCTAGTAAATGCTTTTAATCCTTCAAAATAATCACTATTTATCATACTTTCCAAAATAAGTATTTCATTTTTATTTATTTTGTATAACATATCGGAAAATGATAGATATTTTTCCTTTTCAAATAAAAATAATTTTATTCTTTGGTATCGCAGGGCTTCGTCCGCTAGTCTTAAAAAATAGGTTGTTTCATTTAATTTTTTAGTTAATTTATTGGTTTTGGGATAAATAAACTCATCTGTATTTACATCATCTCCATCAGAAAACCTCACAATTTTATTTAATAATAATTGAAATTCTCTCATTATTTGAAATAATGTATCTGTATACGAATCTAAGGAATCTTTATCAAGCGATTCAATCATTTGTTGAAGATTATGTTTAATGGATTGATTTTGATATCTATTTAATTCAACCCGTGCAAGATTCCTAAATGAGCTATAATTTTCCTTTTCTTCATTTAAAGCTTTAATAAATGATATTCTTTGTTCGTCTTTTCTAGTCGTTGTGATTAATTCTTTATTTAATCCATGTTTATAAGACTCGGTCTTACAATCACCTAAATCATCATCAGGTGATTCTTCCGGTTCAATAAGAGGTATCATTTGATTTGTTTTTGTTAAAACTCCTACTACCATACCATCCTCAATTATCTTACAAACAGGTGAACAAGGCAATTTTGTTATTTTAGATATCGCCTTTAAAAACCCAACTGTTTGATTGTAATTCATCCAATCTGAATCTTCGTCTACAAATACAATTGGAATTTGGGATGTAACTTCATAATTACTTGGAAAAACTGGAATAAATCCTTTACCATTTGATTTAGTTTCTATATGTAATCCTATAGCCTTTCCATTATAATTTATTACGATTGAATCTATTTTTTTCAAATGCTTTTCTAATTCTTTGACAGCTTTATCTAAAGTAACATTTGTTTCAAATTTATAGACACGTGGTAAACTATTAAGTGGTTTACATTTGGTAGTTAAAAATTCTCTAATATTACTTAATGCAACTTTTATATTAGGTTTTCCGGTTAAAGTTTGTTCCCTAAACATAAATCTACTGATATTCTTTTTCATATTGTCATACAAGTAAATTGGTTCAAAAAATTGGTCTTTTTTAACAAGAATTAATGTTAATCGCTTGTCACTATAAAGGACATTTGAATAATGATTTGTAGGACAAACAATCTCTACGTTCCCGGTTATATCATCTTCTGGAATTTCAAAAATAACCAAATTAATTCCATTCGGAAACAGTTTAGGATTTGGCAAAGAAATAATATCCCAGAGAAATTGATAATCAATTACAACTTCGTCATTAGAGAGAAAATTTATAAAATTTTTAAAGGATGCAATTAATTTTTCGAAATATTCAACTTGACTTTCCTCTGTGGTATCTAAATATTTATATAATTGAGAATCTTGAAAATCATCGATTGAAACCCCTTCAGTATTACCAGGATAGAATTCTTGAATCAAATTTCCATTTTGATATTTTGTAAAATTATCAATTGTTAACATATCAATTATTTTTTGTTTCATTTCTTTAATTGTTGGTTTAGCTTGTAATTTGGTTATTTGTTTAGTAATTCTTTGAGCATCAACTTCTTTGGTTTTACTATCTCCTTTTCTTACTCGTTTTAATTCTTTACGCAATTTAGTTAACTCTTTGTCCATTCTTGATTTAATTTCTTCATTACTATAATCAGAAAAAATATCAGCTATGCATGCAACAAAAGATTGTGTCGGGTGAGCTTCTACACCATGCCTTAGCAGAGTAACAGCGGTTTCTTTTAAAACAGGATCTAAAGTGCTGACTTGAACACTCTTAGCATCTTCACCAAAAAACATTTGTAACTGAATTGGCATATATCCCCATCTATTTGGCTCCAACGGAAATTTCTCTTCTCCTTTTATATAATCCTTTTGGGTTTCAGTCTGTTTTCTTCTCTTAGGTGCAACCGATTTTATAGATTCATCATCCTGTGAACATTCTTGTCTGCGTCTTACTTGTTCTTTGGCATCCCACGATTTAAAACAACAAGGCATACATTTTCCTTCAGGGTGTTTACTTCCCGGAATAAATCCCGGAAAATGTTGAACATAATTTCCATCTTCATCATAATATTCTTTATAAGAATGAGCTGAGGGATCGCTAGGATCTGCCCCAAATTCATATATAGTTTTTCCTTTTGGAACCTTTTTGGCATCAAATGGAATTATAGCATCAACACCTCCACAAGCTCCTGCTTTTACTTCTTCTTCACTCAAACTTGTATTTTCAGGAATACACCAATATCTCGGACAGATATAATAATATGGTTTTTTGGGATCAGAACCATATTTAATTGAATGTGTATAAGAGTCTGGATGAGTTCGATCGATTCTCTCTTTTTCTTCTTGGGTCAAGATTACAGGTTGTCTTCTAATGTTAGAAGGACACATTCTAGAATAGGTATTAAACTTACCTGTTTTTTTTTTAATGAAGAGAGAAGGATCCCTGTCTTCCATTCTTTTGGAAAAATAATTGGGGTTAGCAAGTGACATACCTGTTATATCCGTCATTTTTGAACCTGTTTGGTCATCATCATCATTACCCCCTCTCTTAGATTTAATTCCCCCACCGCTCATTCCTTGATCTTCATCTTCTTCTTCATCATCATCACTTCCTAAAAGCATATCAAGCATATCATCATCACCCTCATCCCCAAACTCTAATTCTTTGGCTCCTGTAATAAGTGGAGTTTCGTTTTCACCAAAAGGTTGCTCAGCAGGTGCCACAATTTCTTCAACAGGTTTTTCTTCCTTTAATTTTTTTCGTGTGCATATATCGGAAACTATCTCTTCTTGTTTTCCCATTACCATTTCTAAAAACGAACTGATATAGATTGGAATTAATTTTAAATATCTTACACTTGAAATATCATTCATAGAAATAAGCAAATTTGAAGTAAATTTTTCTCTCATAAAAGACGTTGCAAATCCCGGATTATCTTTAATTCTTAATTTTCTATTTTGAAATATACCTTGCTCTACCTCCACTTCATTTACAAAGGCAACAAATTTTTCCTCTGCGGCCTCTCTTGACATCCCAAAATTATCCTTTATTTTTTCTATAACACCTTCACGTTGTATTCCTTGATTAATTACATCTCTTATGAAAGCATCAATTGCATTCATTTCATTATAATTTGCCACTCTTTTATAACGTGCTTTTATTCCTCCTTCTTTGGTTAAAGAATCCTGAGTTACATTAAAAACAGTAGAAATACAACTCATATAAGGTTTCAAATTAATTTTATCCTTGTCTAATTTAACTTTTGTATCATATGTAATTGAAACTGTTTCTACATTTTCTTCATTAAAATTTTTAAAAAGATTATAAGTGAATCCACTTTTTTCAACGTAAGATTTTACAGTTTCTAAAATTGGATTAATTAAAATTCTAACATGCTCTTCCATTTCCTCAACTGAAACCAAATTTTCCATTTCACAGATAACTCTTACCGAGCCATCTTCATAAATAGAACAAACTAAGTTATTTTGTAAATATAAGCTGATTGTTTTGTTTTTTCCAATTGACTTTATGAGTTTTATAATCATAGCTTTTGATAAGTAAGGAATTTTGGTTCCATTAATTGTTTGTTGTTCACTAAACAATCGTAATAAATTCTCTCTTCTGAAGCCTGGATTAAATTTAATAAGTGGTATTTCTTTTGTTGAATGCAATATCTTAAACAATTGTTCTAAAGGAATAATCATTTTTAAAGTTTGATGAATGTAAAAATCTATTTCATGTATCCCACTTTGAATGATTGGATATGTAGAATTTTCAAATAAAGTATAAAATAAATCTACACTCTTAAAAACGTCTTGTGTATTTGTAGAAAGTAATTTTTTATTCATATCTAAAAGAGATTCATTTTGAGCCCTTAAAACACTTAAATTATCAATTCCTCTTTTATTCAAAAATGGAAAATAAATTGGTGATAGGTTTGGTAGAGATGATGAATCATTTTGTTTGAATAATTCTTCGCCTGTGACTAAATAAAATAAATTATCTTTTAAGTCACCATAATCCATGACTAATAAGGAATTTTGAGTGCTTATCATAGAACCTGCATTTTCTAATAAAAACTCATCCACCTCATCTGCTGTTTTTAATAAAAGAGGATCTACAATAAACAGGTAAGGTGTTGATTTATTTCCTAAAAAACGTTGACCAATTGGAATTCTAACAAAATGAGCCTTATCTAATTGTAAAGTATATAGATCACCGATTGAGTAAACATCTTTTCGTTCAATTTTATCCATTAAATTAGGTTCTTCGAAATTTAGTAAAAAATTTTTAAGACGATCATATGTTAATTCAAACTTTAAATTTTGTGTCAGCTCTTTGTAAAGTTGTTCTGGAACAAAAGCTATTTTTTTTAAAGCGAAAAGATAGATGCTATCATAGGGAACTTCTGGTAAAACATTCATAATAATTTTTCTTTTTAATGTATCTATAGTATCATCAGGATGAAGAGATGGAATAATTTGTTCTTTACCCCCTTCATATCTAACTTTATAAGATATACTCATGTATAAATTATGTAGATATAATAAATAATATGAAATATTGCATGATAGTCGCAATTGACAAAGAAAATGGAATTGGTAAACAAAATTCATTACCTTGGCATATTCCTGAAGATTTAAAATATTTCGCTAAATTAACAAAAGGAAAAGGTAATAATGCAGTCATAATGGGAAGAAAAACATATGAAAGTATTGGAAAACCTTTACCGAATAGATTAAATATTATTATAACTACTCAAAAAGATAAATATCAAGATTCTAAAAATTGTGTATTTACAGACCTAGATGGAGTTGGAGTTTTTTTAAACAATATTTCTTTTGAGGAAATTTGGTGCATAGGAGGAGAATCAATATACCGAGAATTTTTAAATAAGACTGAAGAATTATATGTTACTGAAATAGACGATGTATTTAATTGTGATGCATATTTCATAAATAATTTCCAAGATAAATTTTCAAAAAATGAAATTCTTAAAACCTCAATTGTTGAAAAAAGAAAAATTATTTATAGAAAATATTTTCATAATACTATATTATAGATATGCCTAGAAGCACTTCACGACGACGATCGCCTTCAAAACCAGTTCCGAAAACCACTTCAGTCCCAGTTTCAACACCCCAACAACAACAAACTGGGTCATCATTTGGAGAAGCTGTAAAAAGTGGAATTGGTCTTGGAGTAGGAATGGAAGCAGTTAGAACAGTATCAGGAATGATGGGGTCCAACTCCACGCCACAACAACACAATCAAAGTCAAAATCAAAATCCATGTCTTCAAACTCATGATGAACTAATGAAATGTTTAAATGAACAGCATTTTAATTGTTATGATTTGTTAAATTCATATAATGCTTGTTTAAAAACTCATCAACAAAATTAATTTTAATCAGATTCGTTATCTTTAGCTTCCGAATCTTGTTCAGGTTCTAACTCTTCTTCAGTTTCTTGTAAAATTTTACAGCATACATCATAGAGTAAATAATCTAATTCATTTTGTTTAATAAAGCTATTTTTAACAAATTGATTCACTTTTATTTTTTTTTCATTTAATTCCAAATCACTTGCTTCATTTTTTTTCTTTATTCCAAGTATTTTATTTAATTTTTTAAGTGATAATTCTTTCATTTCAGCTACAAAAATAAACGCGTATTTTTCCTTTACATTTTCTACCGTAATTTCTTCTTTGGTTTTAAACCCTAAATAATTTGAATAATAATTGTTTGTTATATCATATTTTCCTGTCCAACCAACGTTATATTTATCTCCAAAATTAAGATAAAATTCATCAAAACTATAAATAGATTTAAATGAGTTACTAAAATTATAATTTTTTATTATTCTTTTCAGTGGATCCTGAATAAATGAAATGTTTTTAACTGCTTTTTTCATGAGTTTATTGATTTGATAGAGATATTTAGGTTGATAATTTAAAAAGTGTAAACTAAAATTAAATTTTTTTTTATTTTCCTTAAAAATATTATCATAACCTTCAAATAAAATCTCATTCGTTGGACAAAATTGGGATTGTTTTAGATAATTCAAATAATTATTATTATCTGTATGAGGAGGACGTATATATAATAAGGAATAATCTATATTAGATGATGATGATGAAATATCATTTTGAGATTCATTATCATTACTAACATTTCTATCATTACTATCATTACTATCATTACTATGATTTTTTTTAATTTCTATGTCATTCGATAAGGTTTGAGACAAAATACTATTCTTGTTAAAAGAGAAATTTTTATCGCTTAAGTTGTAGTATTGACTCGAATCATCAACTGAAGTTATTTTGTCTATGTCAATATAAATTGTAGAATCGCGAATCATATTTATATTGAATTAATATTAAATTTATGTTCTACGAGCAATTGCAAAACTATTTCTAGATCCCCAGCCTCCACCACTACTGGCTAGACTATTTGACTTATAAAAAACTAAAGCATTATTACTATACTTTGGTGTATTAAATTTTGGAAACATTTATATTATATAATATAGCAACATAAAAAATAATTTAGAAAAATAGTCAGCATAACAAATAAATAGAATGACCGTTGTGTGTAAATGTTGTAATGAAAAGAGATCTGATTCCGATGTAATCATGTATTATGACTATGCTGTTTGTCTATCATGCTTAAACTTTTACGAGAATAGCACAGGAAAAAAAAATAGCAAGTCGTTGAAAGAATGTGATATATTTACACTTCGTATAAAAAACCCTAATCAACTTTATTATGGTTTAGTTGAATGGGGTAAAGCGATGGAACTCGGTAAAGTTTTAGTAATAATATACGATTTTGAGTATGTAGTTCAAGATTGGAACATGTTCGAAAAGAAACTTTTCAAATATTTAATGAAAGACAGTTTAAAATCATTTAAAAAACTTTCCAAAGTTATGAAAGATAATATTATGAAAAAACATAAACAATTTGAAGTTCAAAATTTTAAACAATACAAGGAATATATTAAGAATTACAGTTATATCCAAAATAAAACTTTTTAATATATATATACTTTAATGCAAAAAGGTGGTTTAGTAGATAATAAAAAATTACAGAGGGAAATTGCTCGACAGATTGCAATTGAACAAGCCCAGCAAATAATTGATAGAGCTTTTAATAGATGTTTAGAAGAAATAGTAAATTATTTACCTCATGAACATTTTACGGATAACCAAAGAAATGAATTGTGTGAATTTATAGTAGAAAATAGAGAGAAACTTGGGGAAATGGGTTATGACACACATAAATTTTTATCTATGTTTCAAGAAATGATGAATAAAATAATTGAAAATGAGGGAATTAATACAGAAAAAGCTTTTTTGGTCGTATTTAATGCTAGTAAAAGATTTGTTCAATAACTTATAAAAAAATCAAATTTATTTATAAATTAAATGAAAACTCAGGATTTTGAAACTCGTAAAAATAAGAAAATAGACGAAATTATAGATCATACTAAAAATGCTAGAAAAAATAGGGCTCTTCTATCCTATAAATATGACTCTTTGAAATTTAGAATGAATATTTTACAAGTTTTAATTATTATTATATCAACGATGATTACATTTTTAGAAGCAATTAAAACCCATTACAATTTTAATGAGACATCATTTAATGTGGCTACAATTACGATGAGTACGATAATTGCATTTATTATGGCAATTTACCGATTTTTTAGAATCGAAGAAAATAAAGAAAATATTAAACAATCACTTGAAAGTCATGTTTTTATTATAAATAAATTACTGAAAATTACGCACTCTATGAAAAATTTTTATTTAAAAGAAAATGAAGATAATTTAAATGAATGGAACCAATTAGAACTTAGTTATGATGGGGAAATTTTCGATAACTATATCGCAATTAAAGAGAAATTTGATGCTCTTTTCACATTCCAAGATAGTATTTATTATAAACGGAAATACAAGCGCGACTTTTTAGAATTAGAATTTACAAATAAAGAAATCCAAATTGTGGATCATTTTAAAGAAGTAAAACATAACCAGTTTGTTTTAAGATTGAAGGGCTGGATGTATTATCTGTTATGTTGTATAAAACGTGAACGTGTTGATTATACATCTTTTATGCGGGCAGCTGAAGAAGGAAAACTACGTATGATGACGAAAGAAATTTCTACTCAGACAACAAAAGCTACAGCAGAAACGCAAGTGCCCTCCCCTACTTTAACACCTACTCCTTCAAATATAAAAATTACAGTTAACGACACATCTCTATAAAATTGATCTAAAGTTTAATTATAATATTTAGATAAGCATAAATTTAAATGGCGACTGCAAGAAAAACCAAAGCTCAAAAAAAGAAAGAAGAACAAGAAAAACTCCTTCTAGAAATAAATAAAGAAACTACGGATGATGTAAAAACAGACAATTTAACACTTTTACTAGGCGATTGTATTGAACGTATGAAAGAAATACCAGACGATAGTGTAGATCTAATTTTGTGTGATCTACCCTATGGAACTACAAAGTGTAAATGGGATACAATTATTGATATAAACCAACTTTGGGAACATTATAAAAGAATTATTAAAAAACCATCGGGGGTGATTTTGCTATTTGGCCAACAACCTTTTACAAGTATGCTTATTTCTTCAAATTACGAATGGTATAAGTATAATCTTATTTGGAAAAAAAACAAAACAACTCAATTCCTTTTAGCAAATTATAGACCTATGAAATGCACCGAAGATATTTGCGTATTTTCAAGGGGAGGCGCAGCTGCCGCATCTAGAAAGAAAGGAAATATGACATATAACCCACAAGGTCTAATTCCAGTAAATATAAAAAAGAAAAATAGTAAGGAACGTATTGGAAAAATGTTAAATCAATCACATCATTTGGGGCCCAATAATAAGTTAGTTAGTAATTCTGAGTATTCTCAAAAATTTACTAATTATCCAAATGAACTGATTGAATTTGAGATTGAGTCTGACACTATTCATGAAACGCAAAAACCTGTAAGATTGATTGAATATCTTATTAACACTTATTCAAATGAAGGAGAAATGGTTTTAGATAATACTATGGGATCAGGAACCACGGGAATTGGATGTAAAAATCTTAACCGAAGATTTATTGGTATTGAACTTGAAGAAAAATATTTTAAACTATCAAAATATCGAATTATGAAATAAAAAAATAAATTTATATACAAAAAATTTATTTTTTATTTTTATTTTTATTCAGGGATTGATAGATAACATTCCATCTTCTCCTACATAGATTGTTTTTTTTTCAGATTTTTGTAGATAATTAATACATTTTATTAATCCCTCAATATTATCGCCCAAAACCCCCAAACTTCTGTTACATGGATCACAGAGATATCCTCTGAAGACTTCTTTTTCATGGCAGTGATCAAAGACTAGTTTTTTAGTAGTGCTCTTGCATATCGCACAGCATGAACCTTCGGGCGCTTTGTAGGAAATACCAGCATCCTTAGCTATCTTTTCGGCAACTTTTTTTCCAGCATTTGCTGCTTTTGTGCATACAGAGCATTCTGGTCTCCGGAGGCGGTATCCATCTTTATCAAATCCATCACGACCCGATGTGTTTCCGTTAAAATAGATCAACGCCTTTATTTCATTACATTTTGAACATTTTCTGAATTGTGACATGGCATATTTGCACTCATCTTCAGGTGATGCAAATTTCGCTTTTTCTTTTTGATCAATATATTTTTTACGTTCGCTTCCACTAATTTTATATCCTTCTGGTAAGGAAAATGATCCATCACTTGGTGTGGCATCACTTGGTGTGGCATCACTTGGTGTGGCATCACTTGGTGTGACAGTTTCACTTTCCAGAGGGTGCGGTTGGGCTTCAGCTTCAAGGAGAGGTTGGCACGTAGCTTCCATTTGTTTTAACTAACTAACGCCTCAAAGAGAAAAAGTTTTCAATTTTTTTAAAAATTAAATACTTTTTAAAATAAATACTTCATTTCCGTAATCCCAAGTATGAGATAAAATCTTCCAACCAGTAATCTTAAACAAATTTGTAATTTCGTCTATGTCAAATATATAGTAATATCTATCAAATGTCTCTCCATATTTATTCCATGTAACCATAACATCCCCATAATTTTTAATAGCTTTAAATTGTTTTGTGTTTGGAGGTTGCTCAATTGACCAAACTGAGAGAAGCATGGTTCCTCTTGGTTTAATAATTCTGTGCATTTCTTTCAAGGCTTTAATTCTACGTTCTTCTGTTGAAAGATGATGAAATGAAGCAATTGAAAGTAAGTGATCAAATACGTGATTAGGAAAATTTATATCAGTCATATCACCTAAAGTTACATTTTTACCTTTTTGCTTACACATATCTACAAATTCTTGACAGTTATCGATTCCATATATATAATCATTTCTAAATTGCTCCATATTTCGTCCATTTCCGCATCCAACATCCAAAACAAGTGGATATTGAAAATTCGGAGATGTAATCATCTCTATATAAGATGTAATCCATGTCCACTGATTTACTCTGGTATCGCTAAAATGTTTTGCAATTTGTGAATAAACCTCAACTACGTTATTTTTTTCGATTGATTCCATAGAACAAGGGTATTATAAATAAATTTATATTCATCAGTAAAAATCAATTTTGAGAATAAAAGTTGGCAGAATTTAAAATACTATGAGATTTTAAAAAAATTGAAATGAAAGTAAGTAATTAAATAAAAATACACATCAGCAAAAATGTCAGTTAACACGAAGTCAGAAAATAAAAGAGGTAAATCCAAAAACGCTGAATATCTTGAAAAATGGAGTGAGTCTGGTAAATCAATACCAGTATGTATTAATATAGGTTGTAAAAATACAGTCGCAATTCGGCATTGGTCTGCACAAGGACATCCTTCTTTGAAGACCGAATGTAGTAGATGCAGCAATGCTCGTATAAAAAACCGCAGTCTTACTGGAATAGTATTTCATAAAAAAAATTATTGTGAAAATAAAGATAGTATTTTAGGATTTAAATGTCCTATGGATCCTGAGAGATATAATGAATTTCCAAATGATATTTATGATATGGACCATATCGATGGCGATCATCACAATAATACAGTAGAAAATTTAATTACTATCTGTAAAGTATGTCATGCAAGGAAAGGTAAAGAAAGTGGTGATTTTAATTCTCAAAAAGCATCATCAAGAACACACATATGTAAAGATAAAACGGGTGAAACTAATATGTCGGATGCTGGTGCTGAAAGATAATTATAAAGTTTCATAAAGTTTTTCGGCTAATATTTTCTTAGAAATACTATACTTAATATCAGGTATTTTATTTTTAACAATATCAAATAACATTTTTTTGGGATTTTTCATAATTTTTTTTATACAATCATCTTTTGTTAACCCCTCATACTCTTTACTTTCTAATGCTATAGTATCTATCAATTTATGTGGCACTATATTTATAATATCCTTCTTAAATAATTCTATATATTTTGTATGTATTTCAAATCCTATACATTTTCTATTATATTTTTTACAAGATAATCCGGTTGTTCCAGAACCAAAGAACGGGTCAATTATGGTATCTCCAACAAATGAATAGTAACTAATAATTTTATCTGTCAATTCAATTGGATACGGTGCTGGGTGGTTTGATCTTGTTTTTGGATTAATTTTCCAAACATTACTTCTTTCATAATTTTCAACTACTTTACTATTTAGAGCATCTAAACTATTGTAACTTCTAACTACTTTATCTATCAAATATTTAGAAGGTTTTTTAAATACAAATACATATTCATTTACGACATTTGGTTTATATGCAACTGGTTGTCTATGTTGATAGAACCCTCCATTTCTATTTTTTGCGGCTCCTTCTGGTTTTAACCAGATAATATCTTCCATAAACTCCCATCCAATTTCTTCCATCAATGATACAAAATGAAATGAAAGAGGAATTCTTTTACTTTCTGTATTACGCGATTCTCTAATAATTAATATGTTACTAATGTTAACAACGCATAAACGACCTGGTTTAGTTAATGTTAAAATTTTTATAAATACTTCTTTCAAAAACTGTAAATATTTTTTATAATTATCATATTTAACATAATCCTTAACATTGAAATAAGGTGGAGATGTTATTGTGAGTTCTATCTCTTTTTTTTCTGCTATGAGTTTATTTAGACCTAACAAACAATCGCAATTATAAATGGAATTATTATTATCATTATAAAATGGTAAAATAGTTGAAGGTTCTAGTAAAATGGTTGAAGCTTCCATAGTGTTTATACTATTATTTCCAGTATTATTTGAAATCAATTTTTTATTAATAATAATATTCTCAACAACCTCTTCTATTTTTCCCTTATTGTCTTGACAAGGTAATTTTTTATTTTGATGTTTAATATAGTGGGATTTTTGAGAAAACTCTTTCAAACAGCGTTCGCAAGTATATTTGGGCATTCAATACTATTACTAAATATTTTATTTTTAACTCAATTTTAACTAAAAGAGTTAAAAATAAATTATAATTTACTTAAAGTCACTGCCCAATCTCCGTATGTTATCTTTTTTGATCATATCCAAGTAAATCAGGAGCATTTTTAAAATTTGCTAAAATCCACATTTGTTTTTCCAACCATAGACCTTCAGAAGAATAAATATGTATTTGAGTTTTTTAAATTGTTTACTCTTTACGATTTTCTCTCAATTTATCTATGATCAAATTCTTATTATCTGGAATTTCTTCAATTTTCAATCTAGACATATGTTAAGAAGTTTGTTCTTCAACTTTTTTGATTCTTCACTCTCAATTGGTTTTGACATAATTAAAAGCGACTACCTCTTCTTATAATTATGAAATATTAATAATATTTCATTATTGAAATTAATTTTCTACATTTAAACAGGTACCACTTTATTACTACGCATTTTGAATCTAGAAAACCAACCCTTTTTATTACCTTGCTTCTTTCTCTCTTTCTCTAAATCTGCTAATGCCACATAATATTTCATTTTTAAATCTTCCATGCTATCTAATAATTCGCGGGTTTCAACTCTTTGTTTATTTTCCCGTCTTTTAAGAATAACTATTTCTTCTGTTAATTCATTTATAGATTGCACAAATTTCCAATTCATTCTCCAAAGATCATTTTCTGATGACATTATACTTACATCGATGTAACATTTTAAAAAGCACAAAAATTTTGAATTATGGAGCAACATAGCCAATTAAATAATTATTCCACAATTTTTTAGTTTTATTAGAATGAAATTTAAAATCTTTTTCACAATTTTTTATCGCGCCTCCTCTTGATAATAATACTGAGTTTCCACCGGGATGCTTATCTAAAGCAAAAAAATAAGTTATATCATACACTTTATTATTACAAACAATCCATAATGATTCGGGAGTATTATGTTTTGCAATTTCACTACGCTTATAATAAACTTTACGATCGTATCTTTTAAATTGATCTATTAAAAAAATTGTGCTCAAACTATTACCCATTATTTTGATAAAACATTATTAAATATACAAATATTTTATTTAGGCTTTTGATCACGAAACATCATATACGAATATTCCGGTGCCTGAAGGAAATGAATCATTCTTCCAATTGTATATTTAACCTCATCATCGGTCATACTTTCTACATTTGAAGGAAGTTTAGGATAATATTTATTATTTGTTTTGTTAGCAACATGAGTTGTTGCTAGGTTAAGGCGCGAAAGGAGGGAACGAACGTAAGCTTGACACATTATTAAAGCTTGATATACGTTCACTTTTTCCCTTATTTTTTAATTCAATTTTTTTATAATATTATTGTATAAATGGTTAAAAATACTAAAAGTTATATAAAAAATAAAAAAAGAAAAGCTAAAACACGTAAACACAAAAAAGGTGGAGCTGATGGAGCTGATCAAGAAGGTTGGCAATATGTTTCACCAAGAAGAGATCAGGGCACACGCACACGTGGTCGACCTAGCAGAGGTCAAGGAGCACGCACACGTGGTCGACCAAGCAGAGGCAGAAGCAGAGGCAATAGCAGAGGTCAAGTCACACGTAGACCAATCAGAGACACGGCATCACAGTTGACCCCTCCTCATTCAATAGATACAAAACAGAATGTGAGTAGTGAACAGACAACGGGTGGACTGTTGACCCCTCCTCCTTCAATAGAGACAACACAGACTGTGAGCAGTGAACAGACAACACCACAGAAAAGTGTATGGAATCAAAGCCCAGAAGAGGCTCGAAAAAAACAAGAAATAGCACGAAGGATGCATCTAGCCCAACTAGCTAGTCAAGAAAAAGAACGACAATTAGCAGAAAAACTGCAACAAGAAGAAAAAACTGCAAAAGCTAAAAGTGAAGGGAGAATTGCCCCAGATGATCGAGAAGTAACTCATTTTTCAAAATGGATAAATCCAAATGCTCAATTAGGTAGTCAAATAAATGCAAAAGGAATAATAAATGAAAAATTAGGAAAGCATGCTCTCTTTCATAATAATTTAGGCACTGCTCAACAAAATTTATTTAATCCTTACCTTAATTATAGGAGAGGGAATGTTGACTTGAGAAGTAAACCTCCGATCGAAGTATTAGAAGGATCATATCCAGAATTTGAAATTACTAGAGTAATTGAAAATGATGGGGCTATTTATTTTAAATCTAATAAAGAAGGAAACAGAACCTTTATACTCACATTTCTCTCCCCAAGAGTTTATAGAGGATTAAACATCAAAGATTTTAATTCAGATGGATCATTAAAACATAATGGAAATATATTACCTCGATGTATAGATACACGTTTAAATCCTAATGAAGATGTTACATGTTTTAATCCAAGAATTCGCGAAATGATTAACTCATCCACAGTTGAAGAATTAAATAGGCATACGTTTCCTGGTTGTTGTTCTAATTCAATAGTAGATTGGGTTACTACAGGAAGTAAAAAACATGTAGATTTAACAGTAAGTAAATTTATTTCATTTTCTACAGAAGTTGTAACTCCTCTTTTTTACTGTTATACACATACAGGTGAAGCTGGTGAAAATGGTGGACCTCCTGGTCTAGCAGGACATTCTGGAGTTATGATATCTTTTAATCCCGAAGGATTAACGCAATTTTTACCACCTATAAATTTAAACGAAACATATTTCCCATCTACGTTACATTTTATGCATACAGAAGGTGATCCAATAAAATCTAAGGATACAAACGATTTAATAGTAAGAACATACCAACTTTTAGCTAGTGATAGAGAAGTTTTACTTTCAAATGTTCCTGGGACAAAATTACAAGAGAATGAAGGAGGAAAAGCTTATCGAGTATCAGGAAAATATCTTGCTAATAAACGAAGTATACGAGTGTATGTAGATCAAATTTTAGAAGGAGATTTACAAAATAGTGTAAATATTACAGATGATATTAAATCTAAATTAAAGACATTCCAAGACGGAATTAGTTTTAAAAGTTCTAATGATAATGTGATGGTAGTTGCAACCAAAATTTGTAATAAAGTAAGTTCTGTCCAAAGAACAGAAGGTATTTCAAATGTTGAGAGATACCATTTTATGGTTTTTATTTGTGTTGCTGTTCCTGTATCTCAACTACAATCAGTGTTAACTACACACGATGCTCTAAGAAATCTTAGTTCGAATTCATCTGATGAAAGGAACATGGGAAAAATAATGTTATATGAATTTGGGCCTCCTAGAGAAGATGGACAAAAAATATTAGAAATAGTAAAAGTAAAAGATAGATATAAGATCCAACCTATTCAGGATGATGAAACGGGTAGTGGTGGCGGATGGGCACTAGAACACGATCAACAACAACAATAAATCATCTTAAAAAAAAAGAGAAATGTAAACCACCTTTTAAAGTTATATAAAAACTTCATAAATATTGATACTATAGTTATGATTAATATTTATACGATGTTTACTTCTTTATTTTTATGCACAAATATGAATGGTAATGTATATAGTATTTCTAATCCAAATTCTTCTAGTGGAGAATTCTCAACGGAATTTTTAAAAATTAATTCAACAAGCGAATATTTTGACGTTTATTCACATCCTATAACTTCTCAATATTCAGAAGTTTATTGGACAATGATGTCTCCAGTTGATTTACCAGAAAATATAATTCGTCGGTTTTCAGGAAAAACAATTGCAATTGTGGGGTATGAAGTTAACCAAGTTTTTATTAATCAAAATGGGTCTGAAACACCTGTTCCAATCACTTGGGCCTACAATCATCATTACGAAGCTTACCTAAGAAATTCAAAAGCATCTTTTTATCAGGTTTCTCCCAATAGCGTGGACGTTGAAGATGTTGGACAATTTAATCATGGAGCTAAAGCCCAGTGGAGGCTACGAAATCTCTCAATATCCAATCCCAATTCACTTTACTTTTCGGAAGCTAACGGAGGAGAATTCAGAGCTTCCTTTCATGGTTACCCAAATGGTTATGCACAATTACTAGACTCTCCAAGATATTTTGATCTTCAACCGATGCAAATTGATACCCGTAATCGTGATCCAAGATATATAAATGATACTAAGTTTCATGCTGGACTCATGCCTAAAAACTCAGCAGCTCCCCCAGATGCAGTTTATTCTGGACTTCTTGAATGTCCATGCACTACTCGTATTAATAAGACTATTACCCATTTTTATAATAATTTATTAGATGGTTTATGTAAAATTCCTATAACTAATACAACATCGTGTTTTACTCTTTCAAAAGAACGAGGGATGTTTAAAACAAATCAAACAGCAACATCAACCATACATGAAAGTTCTGCACCCTATGGATGTTTTTTTAATGCATCTGGAAGTTACGTAAATGAAATTTATAATAAATCTTCTTTTTGTGGAACAACAAATGAAACCATATATGGATGGGTGAATGACACAATTACAGGAATTCATTTCGCAACACAAATATCTTCTAACAAAACTCATATTCTTCTTAGTGGTCCCGCAGATGTTTGGTTTGGAATTGCCTTTGGTGCAACAGCTATGAAAGATCTTCCATATTCCATTATTGTAGAAGGCTCTGGTAATGTATTTGAACAAAAATTAGGCAATCATGGTCCAGGAACCCGTCTTAATTCTACATTTAAAGTCTTATATCAGACGGTAATTCAAGGGCAAAGGACTGTTTCTCTAGAAAGAACATATACAAATAATTATTTTGATTTTAGTAACATAAGATCAGATGTAAATATTTTATTAGCTTATGGATCTACTCCTACTTTTAGTTATCATAGAGGAAAAACTACGAATCAAATAATGGTTAAAATGGAACGTGGAAATACATGTATTTGTGATGATGGAAAAATTGGAACTATTAATGGAATAAGATTTCAAAAAAATTGTCGTCCAGAACCTTACGGGGATTTAGTTAGACAACATAATCCTAGTTGTTGGATAGAAACATATCAAGGTGGTCAATCGTGTTGCCATCATAAATGGCTTTTAGTTGATATTGATCAAAAACCACCTACTCATCAAATGACTTATCATCTTAAATTTAGATTTTGGTTCCAAGATTTTCAAAATCATAAACGCATGGTTCGCGCTTATTATCAAACTGAAGCTTATTCAGGAGAATACGATATTCCACAAAGCCCTTCTGGAACTCCTACCGAAGAGCGCATCCATTCAATTACGGCTAGATGGCAAACAAACGAAATGGTAAATAAAGAATTTCAAAAAGGAACACGCGGGTTTTCACTTATCTACGCTGCCCCTCACTGCCATGCACCTATGTGTATCGATATGGAACTGTATAATTCGGATACAGGTGAATTATTATGTCATGTAGATGGTATTTTAGGTAAGGGAAATATGAGTAAATCTTATGATGAAGAAGGATATATTAAGCTTAATCCCTGTCTTTGGGGAGAGGATGCTGGATTAATGAAACCCGGATTTTTATCTTGGGATTCTAATCTTACATCCATAAAACGCGCAAATAGCACTTATAAACACTTTGGAGAAATGGCATCATGGCAAATGCGGGGAGTGGTAATTAATTGACCCCAAAAAAAATTGAAAGAAAAAAACATAAGATTTAGTATTTAAAAAAACATGATTGAGATTCTACCATCAGATATTCTCTATGAAGATGAAAAAATAAGGATTCTAAATCCAAATGTGAAAAAGGGAGTGTTGGTCTGGCACAGATATCAAGAAACACCAGGAATTGATATCCCAAGTGTGGGATTAAAAAGCGGTGAGCAAATGAAAAGAGAAGGACATGATTTTGGACGAACAATTTACCATCCACACATTTTCTTCAGAGCACCATTTTACAATAACAAAATTGACTACACCTCGTTTGAGAGCGAAGTGCTCTCACTTTATGATGACTGGGTGCTCAAAGACGACCGTATTATCTTTATTCGCGTTGACCCAAGAAAAACAAGGGTTTATTCAAGCGAAATTAGAACATCAAGACATCCCGACGCATGGAAAACAAGTGAAAAATGGATGACTAAATATTTTACTATTCTTTATTCAAATGAAATAACAAAAAATGAACAACATAAACCAGGTAAAATCCCAGAATGGAATTTGTATTCAGGTGAAGTTAGGTATATGCCCTCAACATATACACCCACATTTCCTTGGAATACCTATCCAATCAACCGTTGCTCAGAAGTCCTTGCCACCCTTCCCCACATACCATCAGAATATTTTGTAAATAAAAAAAATTGAAATAATTTAATAATAATTTTTTTATTTACATTCACACTCACCCAAAGTCGCAAAATGACCGGCATTCAAATTGACACTAAACCTGATTATAAGGTAAGACCAGCTCCTCAATCTGGGGACAACATGGCAGGGATTATCTTATGGGGGCTTTTTACAGCAGCAGGAGGCATTATTCTATTGAGCGTTGGCCTTTCATCTATAAGTAAATTTGGCGCTCAAGAAACATCATGTTTTGTATCAAACGTTACTTTTCCTGAATCACTCCCAACAACTCAAGAAGAAATTGATAGTAATTTTGTATCTTGTGATTGCGGAAGGCGATGTATGTCTGATCTAGGTTACTGTGTTAAAATTTATATAACTCCCACCGATTCAAATGCTACATATCTGCTTGGAAATACGGTTAATAATGATCTTACTCATACATGCACTTATAGTGAAACAAGCTGTATTGCTGGAGAAGAAATGGGGAATCGTCTACTTGCACTTGAAGAAGCAGCTAATTTGGCTCAACAATTTATAACACTTCAAAATAATAGTGCTTCTTTCCCATGTTTTGAATATGATAATACATTCTTTCTAGAAAACAATTTGCAAGATACAATCAATATTCTTATTGGTGTAGGTATATTTACTGGAATTTGTTTGATGTTAACTCTATTATTTGTGAGGTGGCTAAACAATTAAAAAAAAATTTATAAATATCTTTCTTGAAAATTATTTTTTTTATTTAATCGCTTTCATCAGAATCCTCTGCAAGTGTAGCAAAATGATTTTGTCGGTTACGCTTATGTTCAGGTGGAATTACATCAGAGGTATTGCTAATTTCCTTTTGCACCTCAGGAGTTTCTTTCTTTTTTACAGGCATATTAGTCCATCCTGAATCATCAATAAATGGCTTTGAACGCTCAACTCGCTGTCTTCGAGGCTTAAATTGGTTCCCATCCTTACTTGAATTTTTTCGGCCTCCATGAGCCGATGCATATCGAGCACCTGTGGTGGGACGGTCCTCACGGGATTTGGAATAACTTTTTACAAGCGTGAAATAAGCCCCTTTTTCTTCATCGTAAACAACCTTAATTTTCTCGCCCTTCAAAAGTTTTTCGCGATCCTCATTCACACTCTCACTATCAGCCCACGATTCAAAATGAACGAAAGCCATAGTGTAATCCTCTCCATTTCGATCAGTCTTTTCAATCATGTCCACTTTGGCTACTTTACCATATTCGAGATCATTTGTCACAACACTCATAACAACTCCATCGCTTGACATAAAGCGAGGAACTCGAGGGATGCACAAAATGGGTTCAGTAACCACATTTGGAGCAGGCGCTGAAACAGGAGCAGAACCAGGAAGGGAAGGAGGTGGGGGAGTTGGTGCTTGTGCGAGAGCAGGAACGGAAGCTGGTGCAGATACGGGTGCAGAAGCTGGTGCGGATGCGGGTGCAGAAGCGGGTGCAGAAGCAGGTGCTGGAGTTTCTTTTGAAACGATGGAAGCGTAACTCAAAGGCATTCTTGTGCTGTAATAAGCAGTAAAATTGTTCTCTGTTTTCTTTGTATTTTTATTTCAATTTTTTAGCGAAGATGAATTGCATAAAAATACCCAAATATTGTATAAATATCTTCAGAAAGTTTTTTTAATTGTTCATGATCGGCAAATGTAAACATATCATCGATAATTGAATATCCCTCCCAACTAGGATATCTAATGGCTAAGTTAAAAGCCCAAACAACATTTTGGGAAGATTCAATAAACTCTATCGCTTCTTGGTATTCTGAGGACCAAAATGATTTTAGAAGAGATGGCATTTCCTCTTTAAAAGATTGCAAACATCTACTCAAATCATCTCCATTTTCTGCAAACGTTTGATAGTCTTTATAAGTAATAAATGGAGTATATTCATAACAAGGAGGCCATTCCATTTGCTTATCTTCTTTAAATTCGGCAATAAATATCCACATATTCCACCATTCTGTTTGTTCATCATTCAAATAAAACCTTCCATTTCTTTTAGTTTGATGGAATATTTCTCCAAAAAGGCCATCTTCCCTCATTTCTCCAACCGGTTCAAACCTTAAAATTACAATTGCATCATATTCGTTTTCATCTGTGTCTAATTTACGAATAACAATATCTTCTTCATAATTTTCAAATTTTCCATGCAATTGCCTTTCTGTATTTTCATAATCTTCCCATCCCCTTTCTTTCAAAATTCCATAAATCCGAAATTTAATACTTTTATAAAACTCTTTCTGAGAGGCAATTTTACCTTTCATATATTGATCAAAATTTATCCATTCTTCATTTGTAAATTTAATAAAGAACTGCAAAGTGTGAAGTGGAAAATAAGTGCTTTCAGACATGGTCGATTAACCCGTTTGGATGTAAAAAAATTGTATGCCAATTTTTTAGTTAAAGTATTTCAATTTTTTACACTAAATTAATTAGATAACATAATCCCATCATGAAAATCATGAAAACACCCAATACAATATCAGCGGTAAGGATATACTTAAAACGCTTTATCATGAATCGCCCCTCTCCATGATCATATTCATAACCTTGTTTAGCATAATATTGTCTCACTCCTTCACCGGAAATGACTAGAATATGGCTCATCCCTCTCATCCATGCCATAGATTCTGCTCTCTTTAACAATTGTTTACCTACCCCACGGTGTTGAGATGCACCTTGCTTCCTTTCTCCTACCTTTACAAGCATGCCTGAGGTGCTGTAAACATGCAATTCCTCAATAATAGCCCCTCCAATTATTTCTGGAAAGACGACATCTTTAGCTGAATGAGCATAATTAAAACGAAGTCGCAAAAATCCAAATAAAGCACGTCTATCTTGGCTTTCAAGCGTAATAATAAAATCATTTTGAGTCGTTTGAGTTGTATAATATCTCGCATCTTCTAGTTTATACGTATCTCGTCGACTTATTTCCCTACTTCGCATATCATTACACTCTTTTCCTTCCTTCGCTAAATCATCAGTAATAAGTTGGCGAAGATTAGGAGTCTTACAACCACCCAAAATATAGGTTGTAGGTATATCACGAACTGCTCGGCAAATTCTAATATCTCTAGGACATTTTTCAAGTGCAAAACGCATTACATCTCTAAATGCCTCTGGGTCTTCATCTGAATACAAAGTAAATTTTCCTTCGTCATATTCTTTTCTAAAATCTGAATAATCAACTACAGAATAAGGATAAATTTTAATTTCATGAGGCCTTCCGCGTGTTGAACTATAATAGACAGTTCTAAGCATTTTCATATCATCATCAGGTGTTGCATAAGGCAGAGCAGTCATATAATGATGCACCACTTTAAAACCATTCATTTTAAGGAAATGGGTGCTTTCCACAGCTTGTTTGTAGGTATGACCACGAGCACTCTTTCTCAAAATTGCATTATCTGTATGTTGAACTCCAATTTGAACTCTGGTAACACCCAACCGCCGAAAGAATTTTAATTCGTCCGCATCAATAGTATCAGGACGTGTTTCAATTGTCATCCCAATAATCCTAATATGCTCTTTCTCATTAATTGCCATTTCCTCTTCAATACTTAATCTAGGACGTTTTGGCGTTTCTGTATCAAAGAATACATTTGCTGCATAATAGGTATCGCGATGGAAATCAAGAATATAATCACGAGGAATTTCTGAAAAAGTTCCTCCTTCATAATTTAATTCAAGCTTATCTAGTTCATGACCATTTTCCTGTAGTCGTCGGAGATTTGAATTCATCTGTTCAATCGCCTCAAAATTATTTTGAATACCACGTGAAGAAGCGGGTGCTTCAGGTCCATAACTTTTAGGATATTCTGGATGCGTTTGACAATACTTACACTTATAACGACATGTAAAACCCTGTCCATTCGGATAGGGTGAATACATAAGAGTAATTGGGTTAACTCCAGAGGTGTTACGAACAGGTTTCTTTTGAATCAACTTAAAGAATAGAGGGTCCTCATACATCTTTTTTTCAGAAATTAGATGCCGGTAACAAGCTACCAAATCTGATTTGCGCACTTGAGTTTTATACTTGCGTGAAAGTTTTTGAAATTGCTTTCTAAATTTATTTTTAATATCTTCATCTGATCGATTCTCATTCATATATACCTCCAATTCCTTTGTGATTCTTATTTTTTTTTCATCAATTTGAGTTTTCTCTTTTCCCTTATTTAGGGCTAGGTCTTCAATATCAGGCATTCAATAAAATAATTAATATTATATTACATCCAAATATCATTTCAATTTTAATATTTTAATTTCTCTCTTTATATAAATTAAATTAATGAAAGGAGGTAAAGTTTTAGGGTCTGGAACATATGGTTGTATTCTTAAACCCCCTCTTCCATGTCGAGGATCTACAATTCGTCCACCAGATACAGTTTCCAAACTTATGTTAGAGCATGCAGCAATTGAAGAAATGGATGAAATAACAAAAATTTCGGGATTAACAAAAAAAATTCCAAATCATAATGATTATTATATTTTAAATCAAATTAGAATTTGTCCTCCCGCAAATTTAACAAGCGATGATTTAATAGATTTCAATAAAAAATGCACCGCTATGTTAAGGAAGGGAATCAAAGAAAAAGATATTAATCAAAAAATAGACCAAAGAAGAATTGCAATTTTACAACTTCCGGATGGCGGGTTTGACCTTTCACATTTTTTAGGAAAGGGAAATCTTTCTGAAAGAAAATTTACTGTTTTAATGGATGCTCTTCTTAAATTATTAATAGGAGGAGTTGCTCCGTTAAACAAAGCAGGAGTATTACACCAAGATTTAAAAGCACCAAATATGGTTTATTCTGAAAAAAATAATTTAGCGCGTATTATTGATTGGGGCCTTTCAACAACAATAAGAGGAAAATCTGTTCCAGGAAATGTAAGAGGATGGCCAATTATGTTTAATGCCCCCTTTTCTATTTTGGTATTTCATAAATCAATTCAAAGAACCTATAATTATTTAATGAAATCTCACAAAATGCAAAGTGAAATTAGTAAGTATCAAGGCCAAGATTTAATAACTGGTTTACATGATATAGTTCATACCAATCTTAAAAAATTATTATTTGAAAATGATAAATCCATTATTAGACATGTTGGTAGTCTTGGTCATTTACATTATTTAGAATCAGTATTAAAAAAAATAGTCCAATTGTCTCCTCCTTCACTTAATCAAGATTTTGTAAATTCAATCAATTCTTCACCCTTTAAAACTTTAACTAGTATAATTAGTTCTCATATGGCAAAAGTCTTTCTTACTTTTTCAGTTAATTCAGATAATACAATTGGAGATTTTAGAGATGATGAATATTTTAACAAAGTATATCGAATCAATTGTGATATAGTAGGATTCATTTCTCTCTTTTATGATTTAATGAATAATACTCAGGAAGAGCCATCACGGCGTTTTGCATCGTATAAAATTATTAAAAAATACCAATTTTCAACTCAATTCGCAACTGAAGCTATTAATTTACAGGAATTAGTTAAAGATATTTCTGATAATTTCTTACCAAGCTCTCAATTACCTGTTGTAACTCTTCCAACCGCCCCCAAATTAAAAAAAACAGTTAAACGTCCAATAATTGATCAACTTAAAAAGGATAATTTTACTTGGAGTTTAACACGAAGGTGTCCAAAGGGATATAGAAGAAATAAAAAAACACAAAAATGTTCTCGTATTCAAAAAGATGTTTTAACTTTTAGTTTATCTAAAAAATGTCCAAAAGGATATAGAAGAGATAAAAAAACAAAGAAATGTAATATTAAAACTACAAAACGCCATCGTTGTCCAAATGGAACACGAATGAATAAAAAAACTGGAAAATGTGAACCAAAATAAATGTTATTTTTTTTCGTTTATATTAAATTTAATGATTCAAAGTTTAATATATAAATCAATATGAAATCTCATAATTATAAAAACCTTCAAATTTTTGGTCCATTTAATAGCGGAACCAATTTAATGGCGCGTATTTTACGATTTGGCCTATATCAATCTCTTAATATGAAAGCAGCAGGAGGGACTCATATTTGTAAACATACCATTAAATCACATGTTTTAGAAGAAACAGTAAAAAAAAATAAAAATACGTTATTTATATGCATGTATAGACCTATGTCTTATTGGATAGAAAGTATTAAGAACAATCATTATGATTTAGTATGGAATAAAGATGTAAACAGTCCATGCATGTTTAGAAATATAAAATATGATTCTATTTATCATTTACATAAAGCTTACTATGATGCTTATAAAAATATTTGTTCAAAATATACAAATGTTATTTGGATAGAATATAACATACTTATAAATAAAGAAATTGCATATCAATACTTAAATAATAAATTGTTTAACACCAATTTACGTTTAAAATCAAAAGAAAAGTTGATTAATATTCTTGAGAAACCGACAAAAAATCCTAACAAAGAATTTGGGAAAAATTGTGATGAAGCTTTAAAACATCTGAACGAGCTTAAACAACAGGAATTAGAAAAAAAATATTTATATTCACGTGATACCAAAGAATTTTTTGAGTTAGGCATCTAACCTTAAAAATATTTTTATTCGTTATAATTATTTTTTTTTAGGCATGATTATACTTTTTAATAAATAAATTATTTCTTATTAAAATATATGAATATGAAAGGAGGAAAGCCTATTGGATCAGGGGGGTTTGGATGTGTATTTAGACCGGCTTTATTATGTGAAGGAGAAACTCGTAGAGCTCCTGGAACAGTTACAAAACTAATGAATAAACAAAACTTTAATCAAGAAGAGGCCGAATTAAAAAAAATAGCACCGCATATCGCTAAAATTCCTAATAATGAAAAATATTTCGTAGTTACCCAAATTAAAAAATGCATACCCCAATCCTACTCTCAGGAGGATTTAACCAATTTTAATGAGGTATGTAAGCCTCTTTTAAAGGGTAAATATAAAACAAGTGCTACTTATATAGAACGTGACACTAGAAATGGCGAGTATATAGGTTTAAATTTACCGGATGGAGGAATGGATGTATTTGATTATTTGATTGAAAGTAGACCCTCTAAAAAAGATATCAGTAAATTTTTAGGCTCATATATGTTACTTATTCAAAAAGGAATAAGACCTATGAATATAGCAGGAGTTTGTCATTTTGATGTTAAATCTGAAAATATGGTATACAATTCTAGTTTAAATGAAACCAAATTAATTGATTGGGGATTTGCACAATTTATTCCAGAGACAGCACCAGCACCTATACTTGAAAAACCTCTTATGCAAAACTCTCCATTCACAATTTTACTATTTTACAGTAAACCACAAAATAATCCTATTTTACAATTTTTCAGAGAATTTCTAGTAACTGATGGAGGAGGTCTTACAACTGTTCCTTTATCAACCACAATTAGAGATCAAGCTATAATTGCACCACATAAAAAAGAAATTTTTATTAAAGAACTATCAAAGGTATTTCGGAGCTCTATATTTTTTAATGAAGATTCAATTGTTAGTTTTTTTGGAACAAGACATGTATTAGGACAATTTAAATATATTGTAAGACAATATTTTGACGGAAAACCAGCTAGATTACTAAAATGTATTAGTAATCAACTTGCTAACGTTTTAGTTGAATTTAGTTATAATGAAAGAGGCAATCATTTTGTAGATTTTGATCTCACCCGATTTTTCCGAACAGTTTACAGATTTAATGTAGATATTTATGGTGCTTTAACTGTGATTCATAAGTTGCCTGCTCCTTTTACCGAAATACAAAAGGTTATGGAACAACTCATGTTTGGAGATGAGTATACTACAAAACCCTATGTAATTGAAGATGTTCTAACTCAAATACAAATGCTCAGGGAAATGATTTATCCAAGTGATGCTGTTCCGACTTCGGCTCCTGCACCCACACTACTTACAGGATCAGCGTTAGTTTCAAGAGTTTTAAAAAAAGGGTTAAAGCAAACATCAATAGGAGGAAAGAGAAAAAAAACAAAAAGAAAAAGGAAACAGAAAAGAAGAAAAACTTATAAAAAAAATAAAAAGATTAGCTCGGCGCCTAATAGCTGATTTATTTGTCATCCCTAACGGTTGATTAGGTTTTTAGTTTGCCTTTCTCCCCCTTTCAAAAGGTGACCAACTTGTTTTTGTTATATTATGATTCACATAAATTATTCTGTCTGAGAAATCAATTTCATCTAGATCTTCACAAATATCCACACCATCAGGAAGTCTCTTTTTTATATCTATCCCACATATCAGAAGTCCAATTATCAGTTTTTTTCAACACTGATATATCCATCTTTCATAATCAATAAACTTATTAATAACTTGCTAATAATCGAGAGGACTTTCATTATATGTAGCTATTACCGACATTTTATCTATATTAATTAATGATCATATAAAGGATTATCTGTAATTGTCATTCCACAATATCCTGTAGGTTCTTTATTATAATCTACAGGAGTATATAACCCATATTCTACCGCTCGTTCTAATATAAATTTAAAATTATCCCAATATTCCGGAGTATGACCCACACTTGCTGTAGCTATATGTGATAATTCATGTAATGCAACAAACATAAGTGTATTTGGGTCTATTAGTTTATTTGGACTTCCCTCTTTATTTTTGGTTAAGCAAAATGCCATTTTTTCTCCCTTATTTTCACTATATGCTGTATGAGAACTCGTTGGAAGAGTTTCTATTACCTTTTCAGGATTATAACCTTTTACTAAACGTTTACTTATTGGATGATTAGGCATTTTTGAATTTAAAAGAGCAACTACTTTACTACACTTATTCGTTGTTCTTGCCAAAAGATCTGCTGCTTCATTCACTTTTGTTCTATCACGCACACAATATTCATTTCCGTCCACTCCAGATATCACACATCTTAATTGAAACATTTCAGAATCATGATATAACTTCATACACAATAAAATTACAAAGGCCACTAAAATTACAGTAAAATATGTTGCTTTCATACTTATATTTAACAAAGACAAGATTTCTTAATAAAAATATTTTAAAATCTCTTCCTATTTTAACTATGGAATTTGTATTTTTTAAATGTAATGAGTTAGATAAACAACCAGAAAGAATAAGAGAAATATTATTAGACGGAGAAAATATATATGATAATAATGATGATTTTTGGGGAATTGGTGAAGATTGTAAAAAATATAGATTAAATCATTCTAATATAACAAATAATAATTGTTCTTTTTCACTCGTAGACCCAAATAAACCTTTAACTTCTAAAAAATGGAAACAGATCAAACAAACTAGAAAAATTAAAAGAGACACACCCCAAAATGAGGGTATTCTAAATGATCTTAATATAACTCCCTTTAGAGCAATTTACAAAAATCCAAAACCTTCTCGAAAAATGTTGTGGGTGCATAAACCTACAATAAGCACCAGTAGATGTGATTTCTTTGCCTTAATGATTGATTCTAGTGTAAATAAATTAGCTGGAATTGCAAAAGCTATTATTAATAGACCAGGAAGTTCTTCTTATGAAATTCCACAAGGAAGCACTATTCTACCTGATACAATTGACTATATTTATATTTCAGAAGTTGATTTACATCCATCTTATATTGGTAAAGGTTTATGTAAACCATTAGTTAAATTTCTTATGAATAAAATAGCGGAAATTTCACCTTCATATAAATATTTTTCAATCGATAATGCTTCCATAAACGATGAAGGTATACCAGCTTGTGTTTGTTATGTAAAAAGTGGAACAGAAAATGGATATGACGTATATTACAGCGAATACAAAAGTAATATTGTTAATAAAATGACTCCTGAATTATGTTATATAAGTGATGATAAAACACAGTTTAAAATGCCTGATGTATATTATTACGTAAAAAAAAGCACTAGAGGTGGGAAATTTAAAAAAACACGCAAAAGGAAAAATAAGAAGAATAAGAAAAATTGAAACTTTTTTGAAACTTTTTTGAAATTTATTATATAACGCTAGAAGGTGTGAAATGAATACCGCTTGTGAAGATTACTATGAACCCATGAACCTGATTGATCTTGTTGACGGAGCAAATAATGCGCATCTAGCGGTAGAAAATCGTGACCTAATTGCTCTAAGTGATGAAACACCTGAATCGATTCTTTTGCAAGATAAAGATGGAGAAACACCACTTCATTATGCGGCTACAAACGGCGATTTAGATATTTGTAAGATGCTAGTTAATATGAACCCATTAGTGGTTCATATTAAAGATTTTGAAAATAAAACTGCATATGATTGGGCAGTAGCTTATAATATAGAATATAATGGATCACATCAGGATGTATGTGACTTTTTGAAGAATTACATGTAAAATCCTTATTTAAATAAGAGTAATAAAATTTTCCTTTCCTTTTTTAAGGCACGAATAAGGTCCATCTTGGCTTTTTTTTTACTACCCACCGGTATCTTGATGTTCTAGTTTTAGATAAATTTATTAAAATAATTTTTTTTTAATTGTAAATTAAAATCGGCATTTTAAATGTCAAACGGAGTTTAATAAGAAAAATTGAGTAAAAATGTGTTTATTATAATACTTTGATAAAGTATAATTATTTTAATTGAATGGAAAATAAAACTATATTTGTTCAGATCGCAAGCTATAGAGACCCAGAACTATTACCTACAATTAAAGATGCGCTAGATAAATCTAATAATCCAAATAGATTGGTATTCGGTATTTGTTGGCAACACTCATGCGAAGATTTATGGGATACATTAGAACCCTATATCGATGATTGTAGATTTAGAATTATTGATGTAAATTATAAAGATGCTAAAGGAGCATGTTGGGCAAGAAATCAAATTCAACAACAATACCGAGGAGAAGATTATACACTGCAACTAGATTCCCATCATAGGTTTATTAAAGATTGGGATCAAGAATTAATTATAATGCTTGAAGGTTTAAGAAGTAAGGGTTTTAATAAACCATTATTAACTAGTTATATTCCTAGTTATGACCCATCAAATGATCCCGAGGGAAGAGTAAACGAACCTTGGATGATGAATTTCGATAGATTTACCCCAGAGGGAATTGCGTTATTTTTACCTGCAACAATCCCAAATTACAAACAGCTTAAAGGACCGATACCTTCTAGATTCTACGCAGGTGGCTTCAGCTTTGCAGATGGTATATTCTCAATTGAAGTTCAACATGATCCAACATTTTATTTTCATGGAGAGGAAATTACATTAGCTCTCCGTGCTTATACGCATGGTTATGATTTGTTTCATCCTCATAAAATTATAGCATGGCATCAATATATACGTGAAGGAAGAAAAAAACAGTGGGACGACGATCCTAAATGGGGTGAAAAAGATCTTATTACTCAGGAAAAAACTCGGAAGCTTTTAGGGGTAGATGGCTACACACTAACCGAAGAAGATAAATTATCCTTTGGAAAATATGGGTTAGGGAATGTTCGGTTAATATCAGACTGGGAGAAGTATGCGGGAATAAGGTTTTCGGATAGAGGTGTCCAGAAATATACTAAAGAAAATAAAATAGCACCTAATCCAATTGGAAAAAATATTGACGAAAAATACTATCAAGAATTTAAACATTTTATACAAATTTGGCGAAAAACATTTAAACATCAGGATTATAAATTCTGTGCGGTTATACTGGAGAATATAAAAAAAGAACAAGTCTACAGGAAGGATTTACAAGAAATAGAATTTAACAAAATGTTAAAAAGTTCAGATGATTTTTTAAAAATACCTGTAACTTTTAATGGAGCAAAACCTCACAAATGGATTGTTTTCGCCTATAGTAAATCTCATGGTTGGGCCGAAAAAAAAGAAGGCAACTTATAAACTTTATTTCAATTTCTAAAAGGTTATTAGGGCATTTAAAACATTTTAAATATTAAATTACAAAATATTTAAAATGTATAGTAGTATATTAATCGTCTAAACTTACTGAGGACCACATCCAATTTCAAGAGGAACACGCATTAAATCAGGAGCAATTGTTGTGTTGTTCCATGGTCCTACATTAAGCTGTGGATTGGCTGGTTCCGATCGGACCTGCAGGTTAGCATTACGGAGAGTATTTCCAACAGTATCAATCCCTATGTGATAGCCTGCATTAAGAAGATTGACATTCTCTAATGATCCATTTCCGGATGGATTAAGGCGAGCCCATTCACTATTTTCATCTTTTGGTAAAAGAGAAGCTGGGTCTTGCATAGCTTGCTTAGAGCAATTCGACAAACCGGCATCGCGGGATTTAAGACCATGAACCTTAGCATATTCTTCGTTATCTCCTAAAGGAGCAGAGGGTTTTACATTATTATCTGCCTGAACAGCATCTTGAACTTTTTTAGCTTCGGCTTCCTTATTATTAGTAGTCATCATATCCATGACGCTGGATTTGTTTGAAGAATAAACAGAAATTGCTACAACAGCAACAATTAGTCCTAAAAATAAGAGGTGGTGGGCCTTAATTGATTTCTGGAGATTTCTTAAAAACTTCATCATCTTTATTTATATAATGTGGCGCGATAAAAAAATTATATAAATTATTCTAAAACCTGTTGTAATTCATGATCTTCATCCGATTCACTATCTATTCCATCCAACATATAATTTTCCTTAATTTTCTTGGCTTCTAAATAAGCCGCTAAAGCTTCTTTTCTTGCCTCTCTTGCCTTCTGTCTTGCCGTTCTCCACATTTCATAATATACATCGGATGGATTCTTTAAAACTAGGGGTTCACTTTCCTCAATTGTTTCAATTGAAACTTCCTCTAATCCAGAGTCTTTATTCTCAAGTGCTTGTTCAGTATTTTTTTCCTCAAATTCGGCCTCGGCTATATTCGCTGGCTCTTCTATTAATTCTTGCTCATTCGTAAGTAGGGCTTCTGTTTCCGCGTCAACATGATTTGGTTGCTCAGGTTCAACCTCTAAAACAACTGGAGGATTGACGTCGGTCGTAACCTCAACATCAGCTTCATTTGGAATTACAGGTTCAGGTAATACCTCTATTTCTTCTTTATTTATCTCTAATTCCTTATGTTCTTCCTCAACCTGTTTATTTACCTTAATTAAACAATTTTTAAACATCTCCTTTTTTTTAATAATCATTACCTGACGTAAACCAATCTCAATCTGAAAATTTTTAGAAGAAAATTTTACCCCTTGAATTTCTACTAAAGGAATAATTTCAATTTCTTCATTATTTAAATTTTCTAAATCCATCGGTTCTTCATTTTCATTATAACATGAGATTGTTTCAGGTGAAATAACCTTAGGAATTGAACATCTAACTAAATAATACTGTCCACTTTTATATGATCTAATTGGACTAGTAAAAGCATTTTCTATATCACTTTCTTCTAAATCATCATGAAACCAGATATTTTTTTTCTCATACAAAAGTCCTTGCACATGTTTTTCAATATTTTCAAACCACGAGATAACATCAACTGAATCTCTAGAAAACATTAAATCACAATATTTTTTCTTTTCAGTAACTACTAATCCTTGTTTTGTATTACACTTAGGAATTTGTAAGTAAAGAGGTTCATTATTATTTAACAATTTGGTAAAATATGATCCCCCCTGTAATCCGTTAGGAGGACCTAATTTAATTCCATTAAAATTAAAATCGGCGGTAGGTTCTTGAAGCATTAATAATATAATTATGATATCTTTCTATTTTTAAGTATAAAATACTACGTATTTATATAAACTATTATTTAAAGCCATTATGGGAAATGATTTTTTTTCATATTGTGTTGAATTCATGAAAACCGATGATTTCAAAAAAACTATGCGTCCTTTTATTAATCTCCTTCTGCAAGAAATCTACCCTTATATTTATATTTCTATGCTTTTTGTTTTTGTTGCCTTTTTTCTTATTTTAGCTATATTCGTAATTTTAGTGAGAGAAAAAACTATTAAATAATGTATCAGACTACCTATGTCTACATTAAATTTAAACATAAAACAATCACAAATTAAAGAAATTACTGGTGTTTCTCTTAAAGAAGTAAAAAAATTTATAATTGAATATGAAGATTCATCAGGAAAAAGTCAAAAAAAATTCAAATCAGGTAAAGAAGGTATTCGAATTCAGAATTTTAAAAAGCTTTTAAGTTTTAGGTATAGTAGTCTTAATGGCGAAAAAATCGATATTACAAATAAAATTCATGCCTACATGAATATCCGACCTCATTTAAAAACAATTAGTCAATTATCTTCGTTATTTAATAAATTTTTACATAAATATATTTCATTTTTTTGTGGAAGATGTGAAGGAATAGGGCATCATAAAGGTTTAATAAATGAATATTTACGACCAATTAATCGATATAAACCAGATATGATAAATCGTTTTTTTGGAGATGTAGAACATGGATTTTTTCATGGACTCATGGCAGCTTTTATTTGTTATTTAATTAATGAAGATGAGAAATTAATAGATCAAAAAACTAACTCATTAGAAAAAATATTTATGTCCGCTACTTTACATGATTTTTTAAAAGCGAATGGTGTGGAACAAAAAGAACACGATATCCAATTGAAAAAATTATTTCCTAAACTATGCGAAGAAACCTATGTTCATTCTGATCCACCAAAAAAATTCCATAATAAGCATCTTATAATAGCGGATCGTCTTGAATTACGAAGATATCCGGATTATAAAGATTGGGTAGATCAGAGATTTTATAATTTATATGATACTATGAAATCTTCAACAGTCGACCTTTTAAATTTATTTTATGATAATTTTCGTCCTGCTCTTCAGTATATTTATACTCACCAATTCCAACCTTTTTTGAGACATGGACCAGAATTGGAACAAGATAAACTCGAAGATTTTTTCCCACCATCTAACACTACTTATGTAAAAACAACAAATTTACAAAACCTATATCCGATTGAAACTGATCTTCCTCCGTTTTGCAGCGTAGGAGAAAATGGTGAAATATGTGAAAAAAAATCATGGTATAATGATAATCAACATGGATATTGCTCAAATCATGACGGTATGGCTGCGTGGAATATAGTTAAGGGTTACATAGCTATATCTAATTTTAAAAAGAATGGTGTAGTTGTAAACTCAGATCAAAGAGATCATTTATATGCAAAATCTCAAATTCCTATAAAAGAATGGATATTTATTTATCAAAATTTAGAAAAGGCTCATAATTTAAAAAAAACTACTCAAGATACATCATATCTTAAATCTAGGAAAGGTGTTAATCCATTCGCATATTTAGATATGCTTATAAATAATAAAAATGCTGTTGCTTCTCAAGAATCAATTTTTTTGATGTTTCAATTCATTCGTATGTTTAAATGTAGAATCGTTGTTTTACAATAAAAAAAATAATATATTTTAATTAAGTAAATGGTTTATTCTTTATGTATACCAAGCGAAGAAATGAATAACTCCTTATTATTTGAGCTTATTGACTTAAATAACAAGGTTCAACAAATAAAAAGTAAAAGAGAAAAGTTTTTTGAAATACGCGAGTTTGTATTGATGAATTCCATAGTTAACAAAAATAATCGAGATCTATCAAAAAAATATTCAAGGTTTATTTACGATATTTCTCTCTACTTTGATCTTCATAAACTTTCACGTGAATGTTTAGAATATTTAAAAACTAATCCTTATACTTCATACGATAGTATTTTAAACTTTATTTCAAAGAGAGAAAATTATCTAGCTAAATCCAAATATATGCTAATTAGAACTATTAAGTTTTTAAAGAATTATAAACATGAAGTTTTCATCCGTCATGGAAGTGAAATTTTTTTGAAAGATCAATACTCATCAAATGATAAGATATTTCCACTTGAAAGTGCATCATGTTGGAATGACGGTGTATTATATGTTAATAAAAACAACCGTAAGAAGGGAGAATGGAGTAAAAAAAAAAGAAACTCAGAAACGAATAAAATTGCGTTTCCCATAGAAGTCGATATGTTACCTTTTTGTGCAAATTTAAACACTTATTTAAATCGAAAATGGCCAAGCGATCCTCAATTCGGATATTGCTCGAATCATGACGGACTGTTTTCATGGAATAAATTAAAAGGCTTTATTCCCTATAAAATATTTGTTGAAAAAGGAGGAAGTATTATAAATTCAAAGCGTAGAGATCACCTCTATGGAACATCAGAAATTGCTATAGAATCATGGTTATTTGTTTATCAAAACCTAGATAAATCACAAGAAAAATCAAAAAATTGGGGTTGGACTCAGAAAAAATTTAATTCAACACAATTTAAACATAGTATCCATTTATTACTAAATCAAAATGTTATGGTTATACCTCAAGATCTTCTATTTGAGTTACACAAGTATTTTTAAAATATTAAATAATTATTAAATAAATAAATAAATGAATAATTTTCAAGAAAGTGTAAGAAAGTGGGTTCATTTAGATGATGAAATTAGAAAGCTAAATGAAAATATAAAGCAAATTCGAGAAGAAAGAAATAAAATTGCAAAGTCGATTCACACTTATGTTAATTCAAATCAATTAGGTAATGCAACCATTAACATTTCTGATGGTAGACTTAGATTTGTTGAAACTCAAACATCCCAATCATTAACGTTTAAATTTTTAGAAGAATGTTTAGTAGAAATAATACCAAACAAAGAGACAGTAGATCAAATTATGAGTCATATTAAAAATAAACGAAGTGTGAAATCTACTCCAGATATTAAAAGATACTTTTCGGATTAAATAGTAAATAAATAAAAGCTATAGATAATATATATATATAAAATGAAACTTTTATTAACAGAATCAGGAAATAGTAGTGGCTATGTTTTAGATGAAATTGAATCACCTTTAAAAGATATGGCTGTTCCAGCTGGATTATTTTTTTTACAAAGAGCATTTGAAGAACAAACACCAACGTATAAACTTGAAGCATCTTCAAATGAAACTGTTCCTTCTAGTTTATACGACCGCTTATACACACTTGTCGAAGAGAAATCAACAAGTAAAACTAAAAAACACAAAAAAAAGGGACCTAAAAAAAAGAACAGGACAAAAAAAAATAATTGAAGTAAAATTAACATTAAACATTGTAGTTAAATAATAAACAACTACAATGTCTCCCAAATATAATTCATTTCGTTTGTTTGATTTTAACGTGAAGGATGTCAAAGTAGAAGAGGAAGATAAAATTGAGGAAGACACAGAGCCGTCTGAAAAGAAAAGAAAAAAGGATACTTTGAAATTTATAATACAAATGTTTGGAAAAAACGAAAAAGGAAAAACATGTTCTATTTTAGTAAAGGATTACACACCCTTCTTCTATATAAAAATACCTGAAGACTGGGATATAAATAAAAAATTAGAGTTTGTCAATCATTTAAAAGATGAGGTGTTAGGAAATTATTATAAAGATGGACTTCTTGAATGTAAGTTAGTTAAGAGAAAAAAACTTTACGGTTTTGATGGTGGTAAATTGCATAAGTTCTTAGTGCTTAAGTTTGCAAATATGCGTGTTTATTACAAAATTCGTGGTCTATTTTATAATAAAGATCGAAAATTACAATTATATAGAGGATTCCAGCGCCTATGTCCTCTTGAACTCTATGAAGCTAATATCCCTCCTTTATTGAGATTTTTCCATATTAAGGAAATTAGTCCTTCTGGATGGATTTCTCTTAGTGATCAACATAGAACTCATCTTAATAAAACAACGTGTGATTACGAATATGAGGTGAATTACAAAAAGATTGTTGCTCTTCCAAATAAGGAAACATTAGTGCCTTATACAATTTGTAGTTTTGATATTGAAGCTAGTAGTAGTCACGGAGATTTTCCACTTCCAAAAAAAAATTATAAAAAACCTGCAAATCAAATTGTAGATTTATTGGCAAAATTTGAAGGTAATGATAATGAATTGCGTGATTACTTTTCCACTATGATTAGAAATGCATTCGGGTATGGAAATGAAGAATTAATTGATATTGTTTATACAAAAAAGCCAATCAGCGAAGAAGCAGTAGTGCAAAAAATAGATATGTTATTTGATCTTCAAGTGGAAGATATTACACAGACGAAAGATGATACTTTAGACAGATGGTTCAATAGTGTTAGTATTGATAATGAAGAAGATCAAGAGTATAGTGCATGTTACCGAAATAATAAAAATATCCATAAGGGGTCTTTATTGCATTTCTTAAGATCAAACGCAATAAAAGATGATAAGGTTACTAAACTTAACGATGCGATGAATGGTTTGTTTCCACTTGTTGAAGGCGACAAAGTTACTTTTATTGGTTCTACATTTACTCATTATGGAGAAGATACAAGTTATTTAAATCACTGTATTGTTTTGGATACTTGCAGTAAATTACCAAATGCAGAAATAGAAAGTTATAAAACAGAACGGGAAGTTCTTATCGCATGGACTAAATTGATTCAGCGTGAGAAACCGGATATGATAATTGGTTATAATATATTTGGTTTTGATTATACATTTATGTTTGAACGAGCCAAAGAAACAAAATGCGTGTTTGACTTCTTAAAATTATCCTGTAATCGTGATGAACTATGTGGAATGTTGGATAGAGATGAACCGACTAATATGAATAAGGTTAAAATTGAAGAATCTAGTATAGTAATTGCAAGTGGTCAGCATGATCTACAGTTTGTTAAAATGTCTGGCAGAATCCAGATTGATCTTTACAATTATTTTCGACGAAGCGTAAATTTGGAGCAATATAAACTAGATTACGTATCTGGATATTTTATTGGAGACGGAGTGAATAAAGTAGAAGAACTTGAAGAAAATAAAACTAAAATATTCTCTAAAAATTTAGATGGATTACGCGAACAAGATTTTGTATGTTTTGAAGAAATAGAATATACAACAGATAAATACAATAATGGAGAAAAATTTCAAGTTCTAGAAATGAACAGAGAAGAGTGCTGGTATACAATTAAAGGATCTGTTGCATTTACACCTAAAAAGAAAATCAGATGGGGTATGGCTAAAGATGATGTTACGCCACAGGATATTTTCAGATTAACTGCACAGGGGCCCAACGAAAGAGCGATTGTCGCAAAATACTGTATTCAGGATTGTAACCTAGTATTTGAACTTCTTAAAAAAATCGATATAATTACTGAATTTACAGAAATGGCTAAATTATGTAGTGTGCCGATTGATTTCTTAGTCATGCGTGGTCAAGGTATAAAAATTACCAGTTTTATTGCCAAAAAATGCCGTGAAAAAAATACGCTCATGCCAGTTATTGAAAAAGCTGAAGGTGATGAGGGGTATGAAGGTGCAATTGTATTGGAGCCTAAAACAAATCTATATTTGGAAGATCCAGTAGCATGCGTTGATTATAGTTCTCTTTATCCATCATCTATGATTAGTGAAAACTTATGTCACTCCAGTAAAGTCTGGACAAAAGAATATGACTTGGAAGGTAATCTTATTAAAGAAACTGGCGATGAAGATTACGATAATCTAGATGGATATGAATATGTGGATGTAGAATATGATACATTTACATATGTAAGGAAGACGCCAAAAGCTGCTGCTCAAAAAGTAAAAATTGGCACGAAGCACTGTAGATTTGCACAATATCCCAACGGAGAAAAGGCTATCCTGCCTTCAGTTCTTTCAGAATTACTGGCTGCTCGTAAGGCAACTAAAAAACTAAAAGCTAAAGAAACTAACCCTTTTATGGCAAATGTTTACGACAAACGGCAACTTTCTATTAAACTAACCGCCAATTCTCTTTATGGACAAACTGGAGCAAAGACAAGCACATTTTATGAACCTGATGTTGCTGCTTCTACAACAGCTACTGGTAGAAAACTTCTCACATATGCAAAACGTGTGATAGAAGAAGTTTATGGGGATACTATCATGGAGTCTAAAAAATATGGTAAGGTAAAATCAAATGCTAAATATATTTATGGAGATACTGATAGTGTGTTCTTCTGCTTCTATTTTACAGAACTAGATGGCACACCTATCAAAGGCTACAAAGCACTTGATATGACGATTGAACTAGCACAAGAAGTAGGTGAGGTTGCTACTAAATTTTTGAAAAAACCACATGATCTTGAGTATGAGAAAACATTCTTGCCGTTTTGTCTCCTTTCTAAGAAACGTTATGTGGGAATGTTATATGAATTGGATCCTGATAAGGGAAAACGCAAAAGTATGGGAATTGTATTGAAAAGAAGAGATAATGCACCAATTGTTAAAGACGTTTATGGAGGAATAATTGATATTCTCATGAAAGATAAGGATATTGCTAAAGCAATTGAATTCTTGCAATCTTGTTTGCAAAATATTGTAGACGAAAAATATGGTATGGAAAAACTTATCATTACTAAATCGCTTCGTTCAACTTATAAAAATCCAGATCAAATAGCGCACAAAGTTTTAGCCGATAGAATCGCAAAACGAGATCCTGGCAATAAGCCCAAGTCTGGAGATAGAATTCCATATGTGTATATCATTAATCCAAATAAGAAGGCCAAACAAGGAGAAAAAATCGAGTTGCCAAGTTACATATTAGAACATCCCAAATCAACTAAAATAGATTATGCTCACTATATTTCAAACCAAATAATGAAACCTGTATTGCAAGTATTTGCTCTAGTAATAGATGACCTTCCCGGATTCAAAGACAAACTTGGTAAAAAACGAAGGTTTTACAAGGAATTAGATGCTCAGAAAAAGAAACTGGTTGAAGAAAAATATAAGACTAAAGAAGAGCAATTAAAAAATAAAGAGGTGAAGGCTCTGTTATTTGATAAATATTTACGAATGTGTAGAAAAGATAATTCAACATCTATTAAAGATTTATTTAGTAATATGTAATAATAATATATATATGCTTCAAGCCCAAAAAAAATCAACTAGCTCTCGAAGTGATTTTTTGAAAACAGAAAATAAAGGTAAATTATGGAGTATGCTTCAATCTAACGGGGCTTTTAATGGAATAAGTAATAATTTTTTTTCAAAAGTCCGAGAAGATTTTGAATCGGCAGCAGTTAGAATTGAAGAGGATCATACAGATAAACCAAAGATGCAAAAAAACAAATTATTCTTAGATTTTATGGTTAGAAGAATGGACGAATATAAAAGACAATCTTATACTCAACCTTATACAGCAGACCAAATTAAAAAATCACGACAAGAAGCCTTTCAAAATGCGCTTTCACAAAAACAAAATGAATTTCAAGTTTTTAATTCAAAACCTCAACCTCCTGATATAAACCTTGCCGATAAAGAAGATGATTCAAATGGAAATGTAAATGATCTTTTAGAAAAAGCTATTCGTGATAGAGATAATTTAACAATTCCTCCCCCTATTTCTAGATCCGAGAATTCTTCAATTCCCATTTCACAATCAACCTCCAACTTGGACGACGTTGGTGAAGAAGTAGTCAAGGAAGCCCAAGTTAGCCAAGTATCCCAAATAGAAGTTAATCCTGCCGTCTTAAATACTATCCTCGAAAAACTTAATACCATTGAAGATTTATTGCGGAATAAAAATATGTAAATATCATTAATTAAGTTATTTACATATAATTTTAAACTATTCCTTCTCTCTACTCTATGTTAGATTTAATAGACCTTTCTCTAATGGTATTAATGGTTAGATTTAAAGGATATTCAAATTTAAAATCTCAACTTGAGATTTTTCTTATGAGAGAAAAATTTATGTGGATTTTAATTCCCACTTATCGGGCGGGCCATCAGTGGATCCCTATTACTGAATAAAATTAAAATACATGTGTTTTATTAATGTGAAAGAATAAGAAGTTTCTGCTAATCCCGGATTTAAATTAAATTAAATTAAATAAGTGTTGTTCTATAATTTCACTATTTTTACCTGATTCTAAATATTCTCGAAATCCTTTAGACGTCTAGGATCAATTCGATTAATTTGGTCTAAAACTACATCTGATACTTCTTCTTTGGTTTTAAAAGACAGTCCTACCTCGCGCGTATCAGTTTTTAATTGCCACAGATTGGGAGGGCCGTTAGTACTTGATGAACCATCTTTACGCTCGTATGTGTTTAGCCAATTATTCGCTTGCAAAAATTGCAAATCTCCTAATATAGTTGGATTGGTATTCCAGCCTGTAATATTTTTATTAAAAGCGATAGCAAGATTAAACATACGCTGCATAGTAGTTACATTCGCAACATTCCAATTTGTAATATCTTGGTTAAAATTAGATGAATTTCTAAACATCGAAGACATATCAGTTACGTTTGAAGTATCCCAGTTTCCGATAGGTTGATTAAAATTAAATGCAAAATAAAACATGGACGACATATCGGTAACCTTTGCAGTATCCCAGTTTAATGGAGCACCTTCTTCTCCTGGTATTTCTCCATTATTAAAAAATATACTTGACAACATACCACTCATAGATATTACATTTGATGTATTCCAGTTTCCGATATATTGATTAAATTTATCACATAAAAAGAACATATCTCTCATATCCGTAACCTTTGCAGTATTCCAGTTTAATGGAGCACCTCCTTGACCTTCATTTTTTCCGTTATTAAATGTCACAGCCAAATCAAGCATACTAAGCATAGATGTTACATTTGATGTATCCCAGTCCCCTATATACTGATTAAAAGCTTTTGCATCCCTAAACATAAATCTCATATTCGTAGCCATTGCAGTATTCCAATTTAATGGAGCACCTCCTTCACCACTATTTTTTCCGTTATTAAATGTCTCAGCCTTTCTAAACAAATAAGACATATTAGTAACCTTTCCTGTATTCCAATTTCCGATAAATTGATTAAATGAATTAGCATTATTAAACATATCTCCCATATTAGATACATTTGATGTATCCCATGCAGTATAGGATGTATCCCCACTAGTAACAATTTTTGTAGAAATATCTTGGTTAAAGAGACGCGCATTATAAAACATATTATTCATAAACATTACGTTACTAGTATTCCAAGACGAAATATCTTGGTTAAATATTAATTGGTTTTCTTCATTTGAGTTTATTCCAGAAAACATATAACTCATATCGATTACTTGAGACGTATCCCATGTTAAAGGAGTGTTGCTATCTCCTTCCACATCACCATTATTAAAACGTGTTGCTCCATAAAATATTCCACACATATCAGTTACGTTTGATGTATCCCAACCGCTGATGTTTTCATTAAATGTAGATTGGTAAGAAAATAAGTTCCGCATATTTGTGATAGACGTTGTATTCCACTCATTAATAGGTCCATATTTTATAAGTGCGAGATCTTTATCTTCTACCCATTCGTTAACGGCGGTTTTTAATTGATCATATGTAGTAAAGACGTAAGGGACAGACATTTTATATATATATATAAGTAATATATTTTTTTTATATTTTAGAAAAATATATTCCTTATATATATATATATAATTCATGGGAGGCGGAAGTGGACCAAAATATGTTTTTACCAGCACCGTTGAGTTAAAAGTCGCTTTTTATACTTATTCTAAAGACCCAAGTAAAGCTATAGAGGAATATGGGCCTTTAAATTTATGGGATACATCAGAAATAATAGATATGTCATTTTTATTTAGTAATTTTAGTGATTTTAACGTAGACATTTCATTTGTGAATACTTCAAATGTTACGAATATGTCTAATATGTTTAATCAAGCTATTTCATTTAATCAAAATATAGGAAACTGGAATACAGGAAAGGTTACTAATATGTCTTATTTGTTTAATCAAGCTACTTCATTTAATAACGGAGATAATGCAGGTGAACAGGATGCTCCATTAAATTGGAATACTGCAAAGGCTACGGATATGTCTAATATGTTTAGAGGAGCATCTGTTTTTAATCAACCTATCAGGAAATTTAATACTTCAAATGTTACGAATATGTCTAATATGTTTAGTCAAGCAATTTTATTTAATCAAAATATAGGAAACTGGAAAACTTTAAATGTTTCTAATATGTCAGAAATGTTTTTTTCCGCAATTGCTTTTAATCAACCACTTTTGAATTGGAATACTTCAAATGTAACTACGATGAAACGGATGTTTTATAATGCGCCTCTCTTTAATCAAGATATCGGAAATTGGGATACTTCAAACGTAACTGATATGTCTTCGATGTTTAGAAATGCGATAGATTTTAATCAAGATATCGGAAATTGGGATACTTCAAACGTAACTGATATG
>Ga0075480_10000070_pt1 | contig 45222 bp, 43 predicted proteins | sample DEB08_DNA_7_FD_81590 | JGI IMG/M metagenome (GOLD analysis project Ga0075480, IMG submission 81590) | Aqueous microbial communities from the Delaware River and Bay under freshwater to marine salinity gradient to study organic matter... | ecosystem: Environmental > Aquatic > Marine > Coastal ... | reverse complement strand
TAAAACAGTAAATATGCCGAATGAAGCAACAGTTGAAGATATTGAAGACTGCTACTTTGAAGCTGCGAAGATTGGTGTGAAAGCAATTGCAATCTATAGAGATGGATCAAAAGCCTCTCAACCTCTTTCCTCTTCTTCAGATGAAGGGGACTCAGAAGAGACAGATCCAGAGGTAAGTAAGATTCTTGAAGAAGAAGCAATGTTAATTCAAGGTAATTTTGCTCCAGGTACTAGTCCTTCAAGGGCATACGCAGGAGTAAATAGACCAAGGTTCTTACTACCTGAAAGAAGAGAAGGCTGGACCCAAGAAGCAAGAATTGCTGGCCATAAAGTGTATTTAAGAACTGGAGAATATCCTGATGGAACACTAGGTGAAGTTTTTATTGATATTGCTAAAGAGGGCGCGACATTAAAAGGTGTTCTTGGATGTTTTGCAATTGCAGTCTCTAAAGGACTCCAATATGGTGTTCCTTTAGAAGAATTTGTAGATACCTTTACTTTCCAAACTTTTGAGCCAAGGGGAATGGTTGAAGGCCATGAAAATATCAAGATGAGTAACTCTATTATAGATTATGTATTTAGAGCACTAGGGCTTGAATACTTAGACAGAACAGATATTGTTCAAGTGCCGCCAAAAGATAAAACTGCTCAGGAAAGTGAACCTTTAGAAATGGTAGCTAAAACAGAGACTGCACCTGTAGCTAAAACAGAGACTGCACCTGTAGCTAAAACAGAGACTGCACCTGTAGCTAAAACAGAGACTGCACCTGTAGCTAAAACAGAAAATTCAGTTGCTACAGTGCAAGAGGTTCTTGGTGATATGATGGGTGATGCTCCAGCTTGTAATGAGTGTGGACACATAACAATTAGAAATGGTTCATGTTACAAATGTTTAAATTGTGGTAACTCTTTAGGTTGTAGCTAATTCAAAAATCGATATTTAATAGTATTAAAAAGATATTTGAAACCATCTAAAGTTTTAATTTTTTTACCTTGATCATAAGACCGACCTTCATACTTAATTGGAACTTCTTTAATAGACTTATTGTGTTTTAAAAATTTAGAAAGTATCTCTATTTCAATTGAGAAACCATTTTCCTTAATATCCATATGTTTAAAAAAAGAAGTTGGCATTAATTTATAACAAGTTGCAACGTCAGAAACCCTGTATCTATTAACAAATGAGAAAAAAGAAGACATAGCTTTATTAGCCAACAACGTTCTTGAATATATATTCGTCCTCATTTTTTTTCCAATAAAGCGTGAGCCTAGGATAAGTGAGTCTTGATTTCGCTCAACACAATCAAACATTTCTACAATATCTTCTGGAAAATATTCAAGATCTGCATCATGAATAATCACATGACTAGTATTAATAACATTTTTTGCAAGACTTAATGCATTACCCTTTCCTTTATTAGACGATGATTTTAAATAAATTATCTTATTAACTTTCAATACATTCTCATTAGCTATAGAGCTTGAATTGTCTGTTGAGCAGTCGTCTACAAGAATAATTTGATCAAAAATATCATTATCAATCAATCTATTTATTGACTTTTGCAAGTAAATTTCTTCATTGTAAAAAGGAACTATTACCGCTAAATTATTCATAAGTTAATACTAAAAGAAACTAAGATAAAAAAGCACAATTAATTTTGGGCGCTTAGCTCAGTCTGGCAGAGCGCTTCCCTTACAAGGAAGAAGTCACAGGTTCAAATCCTGTAGCGCCCACAAGGGTTTTTCAGAAATACCTTACGTATATGTAAAAAGACGACAAATCTGTGGGATTCCATCTATATTTCTACTACCCCAAGACTATTTTTTTATTTTAGTTCTGTAAAACCTACCAAGTGATTTCTGAATTTATAGTCCAAATTTATTCCGAAAAATAAAAAAGTGTTAACTAATAAAGAGTTTGTAAGTAAATTTACTAACTAATTAAAAAAAGTTATGCATAAAACCTAACGCATGTTAAAAATTGAACTGAAATTTTAAAATTTCAAACCTTATTAAGGTAGCTTAATTTCAATTAGATTTCCAGTACCAGTTGTAAACAAAACTGTAACAACTTTTGTTTGATGTATCTCAACAGAGGTTATAAAAGAATTTACATTTCCAAGGGGAAAGATGAATAGTTCATCTTTATTAAAATCATATGCAAAAAGCTCATTACTTAAATAATCTGCAAAAAAATAATGTTCATAGTATTTACTTTCTTTATTTTCGATTACCCCACCGCCAATAATGGCTGCTCTAAAATTTTCAGGTGCTTGATGGGTGTAGTATACTTTAGGAAAAATTGAATTTTCCTTCACAAAACTGTTTATATTTTTAGCTATTCCATTTTGATAAAGATATATTTCATTGAACTTTATTTCATTGTCGATTGTTCCCTCATAATGAGGCCATCCAAGTAAGAATGGTTTTTGTGTATTCGAAATTTCTTCTAAGTTTAAAATATTTAATTCTTCTTCAGTCGATAATCCAATATCAGGAACAAATAATCTTTGAATAAAAAAACTGTGGAAGAAAAAATTGTACAAAAACAAATTTAAAGTAAAAATATCCTATTTTAACTCCGAGCAATTATAACTATTCTTATAAAAGATTTCTAGACATTTGTTAATGTCCAACTCGTTTGCAATCAACCGTACAAATTTACATATTTAATATACACAAAAAATACGAGTATATTTTTTTAAGTATTTCTATTTAAAGTCATGACTAAATCTTAATAATGTATTTCTAATCTGAATTTTTCCATATTTATGATTTACATTTCATAAATAATTAATAAACACACTCCCGACAAATTTCAATATACAATAGTTTAATGACAGAATTTATAACTTTGCCAAATATTTTTAGGCCCTATAGATGTAAGAAACTAATTAGATTAGGTAAGAACAATGATGGCGGTTATGTAGTTGAAGAAGATTCAATATTAAAAAGTAAAACATTGTTATCTTTTGGCATTGATCATGATTGGTCTTTTGAAGAAGATTTTTATAATAAAAATAAATGCGTGGTACACAGTTATGATGGCTCTGTGGGCCCTTTGTTTTTTTTAAGAAAAATAAAGTTGCGAATTTATAAATTACTCACCAGCCCAAATAAAGATTATTTCGAAGTATCTAAATATTGGTTTAAACTACCAATAAAATTTTACAAATTTTTTAATATCATAAATAATACAAAAGGCCCAAATCACTACGAGAAATTTGTTGGCAATGGTGAGAAGTTTATTTCTTTGGATGAAACACTTAATAACCTGCCCAATAATAATGATATTTTTCTGAAAATTGATATTGAAGGCGGTGAATATGTATTACTTGATGACATATTAAAAAAAGAAATTGTATTTACAGGAATAGTTATTGAATTTCATGAAGTTAGTAAGCATGTTGAAGAAATTGAAAATTTCATAAGGATTCTCAGTCTTAAATTAGTCCATTTACATATCAATAACTATGCATCAATTACTCCTGATGGAATTCCTGAAGTCATGGAACTTAGTTTTTCAAGGAATGGAGATTCTGATTATTTTCAAAATAAACTTCCTCATAAACTCGATCAAAAAAATGATCCTGATTCATGGTCATATGAATTAAGTTTTGAAATAGAATGAGATTTAAAAATATGATTATCAAATATGTTTAACATTAAAAGCTCTAATAAAATATCTTTTTTTGCTTGCATCTTTTTACTTTTATTTTTAAGCATTACACAAACAAATGTGAGAACATATACACTACTAATTATCCCTTTGCTCATAGTGATCATTCGCTTTTTGAATGATAAAAGAATAGATACCCTTTTTAAAAAAAATAATATTGATTTGATAATTCAAAAAATTTCTGAAGTTGATGAAAAGCGCTTCTTTTTATTTTTGCTCTTTATCTTGATCATAATAAATATGATTTTTCAAGGACAATATTTAAATTTTGAAACTATTGACTCAGACATCCATACATACTTAATTGTAGGAAATGATGTATTAAACGGATCTCTACCCTATGAAAACCAATGGGATGATAAAGGTCCTATTTTTTATATATTTTACGCTTTTTTAATCCTGCTTAGTAATAAAAATTTGATGATATTTAAAATTTTATGTGATTTTATCCTAATTTTTATTTCATTTATGATTTCTAAAATAATCTCAACTCAAGATATTAGTAATTATAAAATAAATTCTTTTGTGGGTTCAAGCTTATTCCTGCTTTTACTATCCACCCCGTGGGGGTCAAATGAATACTCTGAATTATTCTGCCTTTTTTTTATAGCTCCTAGTATTTATCTTTTATTAAAGAAAAATGATTCTAAACAAAATATGTTATTTTCAGGACTTCTTTTTGGACTTTCAACTTTGACAAATCAAGGAAGTGGTCTATTTATTTTTGTAATTTTTGTAATACTTTTTCAAAAATATAAAATAAATACATCTTCTTATTTTTTCTGTGGATTGTTCGTACCTCATATCATTATTTTTACTCTTTATGCTGTAAGAGGTATCTTGGATATCTATGTTTCGACTTTATTCATCATCCCTCTTAAATATAGTCAACAAAGTTTTAACTTTATAAATGAGCTCCTTGTTTACTTCAGAGAGACTTTTATGTATGATGCCTTCCTGTACCTTTTTATGATTTTAATAATAATGCTTACAATTTATAAATTTATATTTAAAGAAATTACAAGCAGTAGCTATTTTATATATGTTGGTTTTTCGATATCATTGTTATTTTTTTATCTTGGGTCTACCGGATATAAGCATCATTTAATTTTCTTTTTGTTTTTCCTTTGCTTATTTATTCCATTTTTAAATTATTTAAAAACATTTCACTGGTTATTTTTATCTCTAATTATTTCTTCACTAGTTGTAGTCGGCAGTGGTGCTTTAAAACAATCGTATGATAACCTTACTAGTCTCGATGATACTTATAAGGAATATCCCCTTAAAAATTTAGCATTAGATATCGAATCTAGGTTTGAAAATGATTTTACGATTTTTAGCCTTGATCATAATCTCGTTCTTTTCTACCTAAACAAAAGAAATGAGAGTTTTATTATTCATCCTACTAATTATTCTGAACCAGCAATTGTAAACGAATTAATAAAAATTGATAGAATTAAAGCTGATGAACTTCCATACCAAATTTCAAAAAAACCAAATATAGTTTTGTGTTCTCAACAAATTAGGTGGCTACTTACAGATGTTAATTGTGAAGTTACGGATTTTTATACAGGCTATGAACGTGTAGATACTAATTTATATTTTAATAATCCAAAAAGAAGTTTATACAATGACCCATACAGATCTATTGATCTGTATATCAATAACAATTGAAGTTAGATATTTGTTAATTTGTTCTTTCTTTATAAGTAATGTAAAAAATATATAAAAAAGTATAAAGAAAATAAATCATATTTACGGGAGGTAGTTGTCTCAAGCCTTTTGAAACTGGATTATATGTGACAAGCTCCATTTGTACATATTGTTTACATGTGGAATAATTATTTGCCGATAATATTTGGCCATCATCATTAACGAATAATATTGACTCCTGCTCGTTTATAGATAAATACACCCTTGATTTATCTATAAGATTCTGTGCATTATTCGAGTACAGATTATATTCACATATTTTTTTTACTCGATCGTGACAATCCTCAAAGTCAGTATCAGATAAAAAAATTGACATAGGCTCACACGCTAAAGAAATCTCTATTTTTTCTTCAAGGTATTTATTTATATTTGAATCATCAACTTTTGGAAATCCTAAAATATAGAAAAAAGAAAATAAAATATAAAGAGGTATAAACAATTTTAGAAAGTGGTATTTTTTAAAGATTTGTACCAATACAAAAATAAATGAAATTGAAATTAAAAAACTATAATAATTTGATTTTAAAGTGTCTCCTGTGTTTGGGTCGAAATGATTAAAAGGAAATCCAAATGAACTTATAGTAAGTATTAAAATTCCTATAAGTGGTGCAATATAATATGCACTAATATCTTTTTTTCTTACTGCAAAATAAATACAAGATACATAAAAAAATAGTGACATCAAAAATCCTGTGTACTGGCCAACATATTTACCAAATTGAAATTTGTTTTTATAATTTAGTTCATTTATGAAATTATTATCTTGGTCGTATATAAACAAATGTTCCTCATATTCGATAAAGACATTGAAATAATCACCAAAAGAATCTAATAACGTGATTCCAACCAGTGAATCATTGTGGTATGGGGGTTCGGGATTGAAAATAATATCCCATAAATTAATATTTGTTAATAGATTTAATTCAGCTTTATTGTCATATTTTGAACCCACCCCTGTAAAATTGTGCTCTAATATATTATAGTTATTTACATTACTAGTCTCATAAGATAATAAACCAAATGCAAAAGCTAGTATGAGTAAGCTTAATAAGTGTTTTTTAAAGTCTAAAAATAAAAACTTGTAGTATTTAATTAACAAAATTAAAATAATCATACCTGTAACCGAACCTTTAATTGTTAAAAGAACTGAAAGAGGTAAGACAACTACTAAAAAGCTTTTAAAATTTTTTTTCTCAATATAATTATCAAGACCTAAAATCACCCAGGGTAAAAGAGTGAAGGCAAATATTTCAGGCTTTAATATAGATCTCATTATCAGAACTGGAATAATAAAATTGTTAAGTGTTAGCGATATGTAAATTGTCTTTTTTCCAAAACCATATTTTCTTAATAAATAATATATTCCCAGAATGCCAAATAAAAACAGAATAAAGTTTGCGGTTATAATACTTGAATTCATAAAATGAACAACATTTAGATTATTTACTTCTTGAATTCTTAAATGAGTAATTAGAGCAACAATATAATAATAAATTAGACCGAATCCCGAATACGTATCTTCTGATTGATATAAAAAATATGATAAGTATTTTGAATGATAAATATGGTCAACACCATTTGGTGTGTAAAAGTACAGTTCAGAAATTATAAACGTAACAAAAGTTGATATTAAAAATAATAATTGAAAAAATATGTCGTTAAATTTTCTAAAAATAATCATGAAGAAGAATTAAATTTATAAAATGAGCGGACTAGGTATTTTATAAGTTTATATCCATCTCTGTACTTATGAATTTGAGTTTCTCCGTATGTTCTTGTTTTATAATGAATGGGCAATTCGAGTATTTTATGTCCACTATAAGCAGCAGAAAATAAAAGGTCGAAATCCCCAAAAGGATCTTTAGTTTTAACAGTAGACTGCCAAGAAATAATTTTTGTATATAGAGTTCTCCTAAATACCTTTGTTCCACACAGGGAATCTGTAAGAGGTAGACCTATTATTAAAGATACTATAAACTGAAAAACTCTATTTCCAATATTATTAATAAATTTCATAGCTCCCCTTTCCATGTCATAAATTAACCTAGTCCCGTTCACAAAGTCAGCCCTTTCAAGTGAAATTATTTCAAAAAAATCTTCAAGCTTTTCTGGGTCTACACTTATGTCTGCATCAAGAATTGCTATGATTTCACCATCGGTTGACTCAATAGCTTCCCAAACCGCGTTAGCTTTACCATCCTTTGTTTGTTCAATTACTTTGATATCAAAAAAATTGGAAGTAATTCCCTTAGCGACCTTCAATGTATTATCATGTGATGTACCACAAGAAATAACAACTTCTGTGTTTTTTCCAAGGTTTGGAATCCTATCTATTAGCTCTACAAGATTACCTTCTTCATTTTTAGCGGGAATTATTATTGTTTTTGAATAATTAGTTTTTTTAGTATTCGAATTATCTTCTCTCACTAAAATATAAGTTCTTATTCCAAAGTTTAAAAAATGAAACATGATTTCAAGAAATTTATTAACTATAGAACCTAAATACAAAAGTTTAAATGGAAAATATTGTCTTGATGTACTGCTTAATACTTCCAATCCTACCGATGAGAGTACTTTGCTGAACTTTTTTAAATGAATATAAGATCTATTCTCAGATTCTTTTTTTAACTTTAGATTTTCAAAAAGCTTCAATGGAATATTCCATATTGGATTAATTGAAGCAATAAGTATTCTTCCATCTTTATTGAGAATTTTTCTTAGAAGATTTAAAAATCTAATAATATCTTGGCTCACTTCTAGAACGTCAGAGAGTATTATTAAATCATATTTATTACTTAAAGTATTAATTTGAGAATCTATGTCCTTTTTGAGATCAAAATCAAGGATGTTCAAATTTAATTTTTCTCTCAAATTTAAGCTAGACCCAATGGGAGTAATTATAAGTACTTCATCATCTTGGTGGATATATTTGTTAAATTCTGATGTGTGACGTCTATAAAACTCTAAAGAAGTAAGTAAAGCCATAAAGAGTATTCTACTACATGAACATCGCTCTGAAATTAAATATCTAATTTGAAATAATTAGAGAAGATAACCTTATCTTCGTGCAGTTTTGAAGAAACCTGTCTCATCTAAGAATACATCTGTTTTTGGATTATAAACTTGTGCCATACTGCACTCAAGGTTTATCCAACACTGATCTCCGTTATCAGGAATCACCCAATTCTCTGCTGTTCGAACATATACTGCAACTTCTCTTGGATCAAAAATTTCATATTCTGGATTCGAAATGATACCCATATATGTTGAAAATCTAACTAACAAAGCAGCTGAGCAAATAATTAAAATGTATAAAACTGTTTTACTTATTTGTACTTTTAATTCACCAGTGAAAAATGCAAGACAAGCTACTGTAGTAAGCATTATACCTATTGAGTACCTGGGTATTGGTCCATAAAATAGTAAATATACAAAATTAAAAACAATGAAAATTATAGATATACTTATAAATAACCAATTTGGTCGTGCTGATTTAAATAATATAAATTTAAGCAATAAAATAAACAGAAGTGATGAAGTAAAATTGATAAAAACTGAGCGATAAAATTCATAATTTAAAAAATCAATTATCCAATCTTGATAGGTTAAAAGCGGATCATGAAAATACTCATGAAATGCTAGGCTTGAAATCTTTGTTATGTTTTCAAATATTTCTGTAGATCCTAATACATACCAATCAAAACTGTTTATGCATGTCACAGAAAGAGGAAAAATTAAACATCCAGTAGTTAAATAGCTTTTTACAAACCAAAAAAATGAAAGTATTAATACTGGAGTATGTATTATTAAAATGTTTTTGAATGTCTGCTGTTTTCTATTAAGAACAAATATCAGCAATATTGCATAAACAGCTAGAACGAATACACCACTAACTTTTATCTGAAATGTGAATAATGTTAGAAGTGATAAACACACTAAATCTAGTACATTAGCCTTTTCTCCATAAATATAAAGTAAAGAGACAAGAGATATAAATAAAAATAACACACCTACTTCAATATCCTGTTTTCCAACTCCTTGTATGTATATAAATCCATTCCTGCCGCCTTGAATACCAAAATTATCAAGTATCGAAAATACTAATAGAAAAAAAGAAGCATTAGCTAGAATCAAATTTTTTCGATTTATAAGATTATCAAGAATGAAATTATAAAAAAAGTGTATAAAAATAATCGTTATGAAGTGTAAATAAATAAATGAATTATCAAACCACATAATTGAAGATATATATTCAAAAATAGAAGACATGCCAAATGGCCAAAAGATATTGACCATACCAAGAATTAAATTTGACTCTCTCAGCCAATTTTGATGATTTAAATGGTAATAACCAGCATCATAATGAAATCCTGTATCAAAAGAACTAATTAATAATAACCCTGGGATAACAACAAAACATATAAAATTTTGTAGGTTGATAAAGTTAAGGTTGTCTAAGTTAATGTTAAAAAAGTTTGGGACAATTAAAAGTAATAAGAGGATACTTACAAGAGGACTCTTTAAAGGAAAGATAAAGTTGATAATTACTAATAAATTCCCTACTAAGCATATGCCTATTATTGGATAGAAATATTGAGTTTTGATGAATAGGATCCTCGAGGGTAAAGTTTCTCTAACAAAGACTCTATTTATGAGATGAATAAAGGACCTGCCAACATAATATAGGTATAGATATAAAAAAGAATATTTAACAAAAATTTCTAGAATCGCAAAGATAGTATTTAACATTTGTTAAAAAGTTTTGTCATTTATTTATGAAGATCCACCGATTACATAAGGAGAATTTTCTATTTGTTTATCATAATATACTGCTTCTTTGTCACTATTAAGTTTTTGTGCCAAACACGCATACCTATTACTCTGAACATTATAATTTTCTGGCTTGAAGCAATTGGAATCAATTATTTTTTGAAAGCCAACCATATTAAGCCAACTTTTTATTGCATGTTTTGATGGCAGATGAGTTATTGTTGTTGTGTTCCTATATGTAGTTGGGTAGAAAACTTGTACAACATTAGTTTTTCTTAAGGAACGTTTCCGAATTGTTGCACTTTCCAAAACAAGTACACCATTATCATTTAATTTATCATATAATTTTTTAATAAATCTTAATTGCTCTGGATTATGATATAGAACACCTGTGAAATAAATTAAATCAAATTTACCTAGATCTTCATATTCTTTGTTTGTAAGGTATAAAAAATTTTTTATATAAAGCTTGTCGGTCTCTTGCAGGTTTTCTTTCCATTTTTCGTTTTGTTCACTTTTATCAGGTAAGTCAAACATTATAAATTCTTTAGGGTTAAGAGAATGAAGCCTTTCTGTGTCCTCACCATCTTTTGGACCTATCTCAAGAAATCTTTTACCGTTAAACTGATCTTTGCCAAAAGTATTAATTAGTTCTTCAAATAAATACTTTCGATATGCATAAGTACCTACAAACTGTTCTTTTTTACTAAGTTTGAAAACAACTTTTTTAAAGTAGTAAATTACTAAATCAATCATGAATTAATAATAAAAGATTATAAGTAATATACCCAAGATTATAAATTTTATTTAACCTTGTCAGAGATATATAGCAACAACGATGCCATTACTAGGTAACTAAGTAAAAATAATCTAGAGTAACCATAAATTCTAAATATAATATACGTCGTTGAAATAGAAACAAGATTAATAAGAAAGTAAAAATTAAACTTCCAAATATATAGTAAGTATATTTCCGTAAAAGGTTTAAATAGGACTAAGAGAGAACCGGTTAATAAAGAAACCGCTATTGAAATTATCAAGTAGACAGTTGAATTTTTAAAATTTGCAAATAGTGAAATATCATTCATAAATTGATCTATGTCTATATCGCTACTGTTTATAATTACAAACATATTTAATAAGACTAGAAATAAGAATCTTGATAAACTTTTAATCATAAATAGAATTTTAGGTGTGAGAGAATTAATTACTCGCTAAAATATGAAAAATTTATTAAACAGACAAAAAAAAGAGCTTGGTGGAAAATTTAGAAGATACACCTCAGTTGTAAATCCAAAAATTTATAGACCGAGTAGCTCTCCATTTCTAAGTGGTGATTCATTGAGAAAAGAATCAAACTTTATTTTTGATGAAACAAAATATTTTAACCCTCTGGAAGTTAAAGAAAAAAATATAGTATTTTTGAGGACAGATCTGAGAGAAATATACTTTAAAACAATTCACCCACAAATACAAAATAGATACGTTCTCCTTAGTCACAATTCTGATGAAAATATTACACCAGATGATAAAAAATATGTTGATGATAAGATCATTCATTGGCATGCTCAAAACTTAACATTCTTAGCTAATGATAAGTTTTCACCAATACCAATTGGTTTTGAAAATAGACGTTACCTTAATCATGGAAAATTGAAAAATTTAAATTTCATAAAAGAAGTAGCAACCACTAAAAGAAATGCTATTTTATGTTCTTTCAATATTCATACTAATTTTGCAGTCAGAAGTTCCTTAATGGAGCTAGTAACTTCTTTCGAAAATATAGAGACAGAAAATAGCTCCACTCCTTTAGAATATTTAACTAGTTTGAAAAAGTATAAATTTGTCCTATGTCCCCAGGGTAATGGAATTGACACTCATAGAATTTGGGAAGCACTCCTAGCTAAAGTAGTGCCAGTAATAATAGAAAATGATTTTTCTAGAAATTTAAAAAATTTAGGAATACCTGTTTTGATTTTAAAAAATTGGGATGAATTAGACTCTTTTACTGAAGACTATATTAATGAGACTTACATGAAATTTGAACATATGGAGTTTGAAAAATTTATTAGTTTAAAATATTGGCTAGATTTGATTAAGGCCTCTTGTCATATCACCTAAGTATAAGTTGTGTAGTTAGAAGGAAGAAATCTGGTAAACCTTTTTGAGTGAATGTGAAGATTAGTTAAAACATACTTTTTTTTATTCCAAATTACTACTGGTTCATTATTTTGAAACTTCGCTTTAATTCTTTTTGAATATAGCTCTACGCCAACCGTGTCATTAAAATTGACTGACCTACGTGAATAAAATTTTCTGGGATAGGTATGTGAACCATCAAGATACATTCCATAACCTAAGTGATCAAAAATAATATCTGATTGGTATGGAAGATTTGGCAATAAATTAAATAGTTGGGAATTATCTTTGTAAATCATTCCCAGTAAGTCCATTTCATTGGGAGGTGTATTATTATTAAAGTCCCAGTTTGATGATGTACCTTTTATTAATTTAGACTCTAGTAAATCACACAGTTTATTAAAAACTGAAATGTTATAAATTGCTGAATAGCCAAATATAAGCCTTCTGCTGTTAGATGGGGTAATATTAAATCTATTATTTTTCATACAGCGTCTTACTTTATCGAAAGGCTTATAAATTAAAATATCATTGTCAAAATGAACAAGTTCGGTTAACCTTAAATTTTTTTGTAAATCCCTTAAATAGAAAATTCTCATTAAAGAAGTATTCCAAAGTGGGTTACCTTCAAAAATTGTACCTCTAAAAATATTTAAATCTTTGATTTTTCTTGTTTGTGCTGATTCAATATCTTTTAAGTCCACTAATTCAATATTTTTATTTTGAATTTTTTGGTCGGAACCTATAATTATCTTTGCATTTTTATCAACTGAGAGTATTGAATTGATTGTATAATTAAGGTAATCAGGTACGTTACCAATAGAAATTAATACATAGTTCACATTGTCATTTTAACTAATTTATTTATGAACTAATAAATTTATAAGATAAAAGAATAATGAACAAAAAACGTAATATGATGTCTACATAAGAATGATTAGAAAAAAAATAAACAATCTATTTAAAAAAGAAAATTTTTTTTACTTCGTATCTTTACCAATACTTCTAGTAATAAGGTACCAGTGGACAATGGTTTCGCAGTTTAGGGAAGATCAGTCAACAAATCTATGGTTAGCTTATAAATACGATATATTTGATACGCCAGTTGGCCTTTTAAGTTCAAAAATGATTCCACAGCCAAATGGAGTAATTGTTTTTGGAAAAATACTGACAATTTTCGACTCTGCATTATCATCTACTTTGTTTTATTCCTTACTTCAAGTAATCTTATTTTATTTTTTAGTGAAAGAGATAACAGATCGACCTGAACTTCAAAAATTTTTTTTCTCCCTCCTTTCACTGTCTATGCTTATGGGGAGTAGTTCAGTTGAATTTTGGAATCAGTGGACTTTAGTACAAATAAATACCCTATTCTTTATTTTCTTCTTTAAATATTTGAATTCTCCAAGTTCAAACCTTCTTCTAGTTAATATTTGTATAGCAATAATACCTCCTACAATTTATTTGGCAGGAATTGCAAATACAATAGTTTTTTTTGCTATGATTTTGAGCGCATTCTATTTTGTAGGCAAAAATAAATCTGAACCCCCTACAAAGTATTTCATCTTATCGTCAATTACATGGTTAGTCACGATTTTTTCAATTGTTTGGATTCCATACTTAAGGTCACTAGGTATTGAGAGATTACTTTCTGTTTCAAATTTAAGTAATTTTGAGAGAATTAGATCAAGTGCTGGTTCTTTTATCCGTCTTCCAGTAGTATATTTTAGATTTTGGACAGATAATAACTCGTTTAAAATTCTTCAAATAGACGATAGGGTTAATTCAAATTTACTATTAAGAACTTATGAAATTTTTATCACTTACCACAAGTTGATATTGTTGCTTTTCATGATGCTTCTTATTTATACCTTTGTAACTTTTATAAAAACAGAAAAATTAATGACTGATAAAAAAATATCTATCAAATGGCTTTATCTTAACTTCTTCATTATTTCATCAGTTATCTTGAGTCCATTTCTTGGAGGTCCTAATTTTTCAAAATTTCAAAGGATGGATACTTTTGTACAGTATTATCCATTTTTTCTAATCATTTGGTTCTTGCTTCCATTTCTTACAATTGAAAATAAAAGTAGACTAGTTTTTTTCCAGAATTTTTTTAAAACAATAGGAGCAATATTTATTGGGATTAATGTATTCTTAACATTCTTAGTTGTCGACGAGGCTTTAAATTATAATGGAAATATTTTAACTGAGAGTGATGTACCTCTCAAAAATAAAATTGAAGTCACTAATTTTATAGCAAGCCAAGTTGATATTAATTCAGATAACGAAGTGAGCATCTCATACTTTCTAAATGGTATTTGGGGATGGATTCCAGAACACAGTGAGGTCTTTTCGGAATGGTATCCAGAATATCCATTTACAATTGGTAGATTTTTTGATTATCAATTACTCAATAATCATTCAATTATAAATTCGCTAGAAGGAAAAAATTTTAGAGACTATAGCGACAGTCAATTTATTGTTTCGTACAGCTTTGATGAAGTTAACTTTTTAGATAATACTTTATATGAACATTTCTATATCGATAGGCTTCGTGTTTCAATAAGAACTGAAGATAAATGAAAAATACCAATATAGACAAACATAATCTAGTATTTGCAGGGCTTGCTAAAGATTGTTTACCATCATTGCAGAAAAATCTTGATTTTATATCAAAATTTAGTTCAGAGTTACCTGGCTACAATTTAAGATTTATAGTTGTAGAAAGTGACTCTACCGATGGGACAAAAGAGTATCTTGAAAATGTTAATTTTGATTTTCTTGAAATTATCACTGCAGATAACCTTGAAAAAAAATTTAAGTACAGAACAGAAAGAATTGCTAATTGCAGAAATATGATATTAGATAAATTAAAAAATGAAAAATCAAATCAAGATTTAATATACATACCTGTTGATCTTGACATTGAAATATTTGAATATCAGGATGTCCATGATTTTCATTTTCAATTAAATGACTTTATAGACAATAAACTTTATGATGCATACTTTCCATTTAATTTTCCTTATTATTATGATATTCATGCTCTTAGAAGTAAAGGTTGGAATTCACACAATCCCTGGGAGAAAATTAAAAAAATAAATAAATTTATTTTCATTGGCAAATTTTTTGCGCGTTATTTTTATGTATACAGAATCCAAAAAAAATATAATACTAAAAAAGAGCTAATAAATGTTGAAAGTGCATTTGGTGGAATTGGTTTTTATAAATTAAATAATTCACTATTAGAAATAGTGAATTATGAAATAGAAATAGATTTGGGAAATACTAGCTGTGAACATCTTAAATTTAATTCTTTTTTTAGGAATAAAGCTGTAGTCTCAAAATGGAAAGTACCCTCTCCCAAGGAACATGTAGAGTATAGACTATTGAGCTTTAAGGAAAAAAGTCTTTATATATTAACTTCTATAAGAAACGATTTAAAGAATTTATTTAATTGAGTTAAATAAGAAGTCAATGAAAAATACAATTAATGATATTTATTTTAGATTAAACTAAAACTGTATTATTAAATGAAAAACATTAAATTAAGTATCTCAGGGCAACATAATAATCTTAATATTCAACAATTTGTTGGGAATGATGAAAATATATTTGAAAATTATAAGTTTCACATCAACTCTTCATTTGAAAATCCAGATTACTGGTTTGTCCTTGAAAGCATTAATAAAAGTTCAGAAGAATGCTTGATTGACCCAAATCATATTATATATCTCAACACAGAAACTTCTTATCCAAAAGATTATTTTTTAAGTAAATATATGAGGAGTTATATGAATCAGTTTAAATTTAAATATGGTTGCTATAACAATTTTGATATTCAATATTCTTCTACTTTTCCTTTTTTGCCGTGGCTAATAAACAACAAAAATGACGGGGCTATTTTTACTGAACAAGAAAAAGATCTAGGATATTTTCAACAATTAAATTCTATTAAAAAGGTTAGTAACTTAAGTGTAATTTGTTCAAATAAAACCTATACAGACGATCATAAAGCTAGATTAAATTTTGTATATAAACTAAAAGAACATTTCCAAAATGATTTGGATTGGTATGGTGAGGGAATAAATGAAGTTAATTCAAAATGGGAAGGAATTGCAAATTATAAATATCATATAGTTCTTGAAAACGAATCAAGAAACAATTTAATATCAGAAAAACTTTTCGATAGTTATTTAGGTTTGGCGTATCCATTCTATTATGGAGCTCCTAATTTAAATGAATACTTCCCAAAAGATTCTTATGCAGCAATTGATATTATGGACTATAAAAAATCGATTTCGGTTATTGAGAGACTTATTTTGAACAATGCTTACGAAAAGAATTTTGATAGTATTTTAAAATCTAAAAATCTTGTTGTTAATGATTACCATTTTTTAAAAAGAATTATAAATATTGTGAACGAGTTAGAGACAACAATAAATTCAAGTAAAAAAACTAAAGTTAGAATTCACGATGTTAATTATTTTTGGAAAAAACAAGTCAGCTATAAAGCTAAAGTAAAACATTTTTTAAAGAGGAAATTACGAATTAATGTAAATAATTACTGATAATGCACACTAAAAAATCTATCGTTGTTATGGCTAATAAAAAATACATTGTGCATTTTGATGAGATACATCATCAAATTAGAGATATTGGTAATTATGGTGGCGATATTGTTTTACTAACTGATGGTAAGACTAACTGTACAAAAGTTAAGAAATTGAACGATAGCAAGCTTTTAATATCAAGATTTGAACAAATTAAGTTTTCCAAAAATACAAATAAAAGTTTAAACATGATTGAATATGGTAGAAATAAAGATAAACCTTTTCAATGGAATAAGTTTTATCTATTTCATGAATATTTTAAACAATGGAACTATATTTTTTATTTAGATATAAATATGAGGATTCATGGTGACATAAATGATTTGTTAAAACTTGGAACTGTTAACACTCTGTATGCACCTTATGATGCCTATCCTAATTTAGATTGGACACTGGCAACCCAGTTTGATAATAAAAGTACAATATTGGAAGATCTTAAAAATAACTACAACTTAAAAAATAGGAAGTATTTTCAAACAGGAATATTATTTTATGACACGTCAATTATCAAGAAGAACACATTCAAGAAATTATATAATCTCACAGAAAAATACCCTATAAGTAAAACGAATGAGCAGGGTATTATGAACTTATTTTTTTTATACGACTATCCAGTTTTTAAAAGACTGCCAGAAGAAGTAAATTTTAAAAAAACTTATACATACTGGAAACTTAAAGATATAGATTCGGTAATAACAAAGCGAGACCAGATTGAAGCTACTTAAGTTATCTCAAATAAATTCTCTGTAATTTTTTGGTTTAAATTTATACAAGTCTTTTGAATGTATGTGTAAATTTGCTAAAGGTATTTTTTTTTCGTTATAATTTACAAAAGGTGTATTACCTTTAAAACCTACTTTAATCCGCTTTGAACTTATCTCTTGTCCTACAGAATGGTCGAGAATAGGTTGTTGTTTTTTATACCATTTTTTAGGGTTATTAAATGTGCCTCCCAGATATTGTCCATAGCCCGCAGGATCAAAAACTATTCTCTGGTTTCCATATGGAAGATCAGGAAGAAGCTTAAAAAGCATTGGTAATTTTTGTTGTATTTTACTGAGAACTTCCATTTCATTTAAGGGGTGATTTTTATAGTACTCATTATCTGAATAATTTTCCGACTTAAAATATTCAATTATTTCAATACAAATTTTTTCTATAATTTTAAAATTTTGAATAAATGAATAACCAAATATTAATCTATCGTTACTTAATTTTGTTATATTTATTGCATCATTCGATAAACTTTTTTTTAATTCCTCAAAAGGTTTATAAACTATAACATCGCTGTCAAAATGTACTGTTTCGTTTAGTTGGGTATGATTTAAAAAATCACTTATTGCAAATATTCTTAACAAAGAACTATACCAGAGGGAATTTAAATTTTTATCATATGCGGTATTTTTATATATATCTAAATCAATAAACTCTTTAGTAATAGAAGATTGGAGATCGCGTGGATTTAAATAGTTAATATTTTTATATTTGGGATTATTATCTGAACATAAATAAATTTTTGCATCCTCATCTACAGTTAGTAAGCTGTTGATACTAATTTTTAAATAATTTGGTAAATCACCTGTAAAATAATAAAAGTAATTCATAATAAATATTTTTTAGATAGGTTTAATTTGAAGTAACTTTTATTCATTATCATTTAGTATAAAGAGAGATTGTTATGAATTTAAAAATTTTATTAAAGAAAATCTTAAAAAGAGTTTATTTTATATTTTATCTAAATAGAAAAAAAAGAATTTATAGATTTTTAACACATATTTCCTTAAATAAAAACCCAAATTTTCTTAGATTGAGTAGTGAACCCTTTGTTTCAGGGGACACATTTAGGAAATTTTCAGATCATATTTTTGATGAAACAAAAAAAATTGACCCAAAAAAAGTATCCAAAAATGATTTTGTTTTTTTAAAAACAGACTTAATAGAAATATTTTTTGAAGAATATCATCCACATATTGAAAATAAATATAACTTGATTAGCCATAATACAGATAGAAACCTTACTCAGGAATTGTATAAATACTCTGATGAAAAAATTATAACTTGGTTTGCACAGAATTTATGCATTAAAAAAACTAATACCCTACTCCCCCTGCCTATAGGTCTTGAAAACTTGAGATATTTAAATAATGGAATATTAAAAGATTTTAAAACTGTCTTTCCAGCTAAAAATAAATTTATTCTTTCATCATTTAATCAAGGAACTAATCCTAGTGAAAGAATTAACTTATTGAAATTGTCCGCGGAAATTGACAATATTGATGTTATTAACTACCTCAACCATAAGGATTATATTGAAGGCTTATCGGCATACATGTATAACCTGTGCCCAGTTGGAAATGGTTCTGATACTCACAGATTGTGGGAGTCATTAATGGTGGGTACTATTCCAATAATGATTAAGTCAGATTTTTCTCTAAATTTTTTAGAAATAGGTATTCCCATACTTCTGGTTAATGAATGGAATGATCTTCAAAATCTTGGCAGTGATTATTTATATGAAAATTATACTAATCTTTCCAGAAAGGAAACTACTGATAAATATGTTTCTTTTATCTTTTGGAGGGAATATTTAAAGAAGAATTTACCTAGTATTTTATAATTTTTTTATTTTCTAACCTGCTGTAATGTTTTGAAAATACATTGTCAGATAAATGAAAATCTCTTCCAAAATCACTTATATATTGAAATTCGTAATCCGATTCGTTTACAATAAAGAATTCTTTTAAATTATTACTATCCGTTTCTATATAGTTAAGAAATAATTTCGTAATTTTCAATGGGCCGGTTAGTTCTAATATTGCATTTTTGGGTGAATAAAAGTTTTGATTTTCATAACTGTGATAAGAAGTAGATATATCATCAATAAGAAATTTTAAAAAGTTACTATTTTTTTTGGCCCCAAAAACCCAATTATTTACAATATTTCCTGACAATACTGAAAGAATATCTTCAGATATATTAGCTTTTTCATTTTCATTTATTTGCTGTGAACTAAGAACCAACAAAGTTTGATGATTAGAGTTCATTAAACTATCAATATCAAAATACAAAGTAGATTTAAAATCTAACCAGTAACCACCATTATCGTAAACAAAACAATATCGAAATATATCGGACTTCATCTGCTGAAATATCGATTTTTCATAAAGTTTATATATATTGTGAGTCTTCCAATTTTTTTTCATATATAAATCACGATTATTATGGCTAAAGAAAAAAATTTGAAAATTATGAAGTTTTTTAATCATTTTATTTATTTCTTTGAAACGGCTTTTTGTCACCCTATGATATTTTGAGCTGAGTAATAGCAATGGTGAAGATTCACTATTATTAATTTTAAAATCCTTTGGATCACTAATATTGCTTAGTTTGAGTACACTTTTTTTTGGGATTTCATTATCTTTAATTAACTTGATAAGATGCTTAATATTTCTTATTAATATTTTTATCTTATTTTTAAAATTGTTCATCTAAAAATTATGTTTTATTTATTGATTCAATGAGTTCTTCAACTATTTTTTTTTGCATTTTTTTATTAACATGAGGCCCTAAAGGTAGGTATAGGCCATTTTTTCCAAGGTTTTCAGAATGTTCTAGATTTTCATTTCTTCTAGAAGATTTATTTTTAAGGTAATTTTGTAAATGTAGGGGCCAAAAAAAAGGTCTTGTTTCAATATTCTTTTTTTCCAGAGATTTCATAACTTTGTTTCTAATATTTTGTTTTTTCAAAACAATTCCAAATACCCAAAAATGGTTTTGTGATCCATAATTTTCCACAAGCGGAAGTTGAATTTTATCAGTATGGTCTTGTAATAGTTCTATGTAGTATCTTCCTTGTATTTTTTTACTTTTAATTACTTTGTCTATTTTATTGATCTGTGAGATTCCTAATGCAGCTTGTAAGCCTCCCAGCCTGTAGTTCCAAAATAAATTATTATGATTAAATCTTTCACCAGGTATGAAATCTAAATTTCTCATTTGCATTAACTGCAGATAAATTTCTTCCGAATCGGTAAGAATAGCTCCACCTTCTCCAGTGGAAATATGTTTATTTGCATAGAAACTCAATGTGGAAACTAACCCGAATTTTCCACAATTAATCTCACCTAATGATTGCCCATGTGCTTCCGCAGAGTCTTCTACTAAGATGATCTTATTTTCTCTACAAAATTCACTTATTTTTATTGCATCTGCGGGTAAACCATATGTGTGTACCATCAGTATTGCTTTTGTGTTAGAAGTATATTTATCTTTGATATTCTCTAATGTCATATTCCATGACTGGTGGTCAACATCACAAAAAACAGGCTTTGCGTTCGAACGGATTATTGCAGATAGGCAAGATATGATTGTGAAAGAAGGAACTATTACTTCATCGCCCTCTTCTAACCCCAATGCTTGGAATGCTAAATCTAAGGCTACACTTCCATTTGAGACTGCAACCGCATATTCTCTGTCAAATTTATTAGCTAATTTTGTTTCAAAATCTTTTACAACTGGGCTTGTCCCTGAAATATTATTGGCCATCATTGTTTTTAAAACTGAGATAATGTCTGAAAAACCAATATGAGGTTTGAAAACCTGTATCATTAAAATCTTATTTTATCAATAGCTTCAACATAAGGACCTTGCTTAGATTCTATAAATTTAGAACCCTTCTTAACCACTAACCCATGTCCTCCTCTTAAAAATGCAATTGTGTCACAACTTAGTAAAAGAACTTCTTCAATTAGGTTTTGGTCTTCATCAAAAATAACTGCTTTGATTTCACCAGAAATTAGAAAAATTACTTCGCTAGTTGTTTGTATATTTCTTTTTTGCTCAAGATGTAAATGATTATCAATTATTGTTTCTTTTTTATAATTAAATGAAGCTAATTGCATTTCTTCTTCATCACCTGTTATAAAATTCCTTCCATCAGGTATCTCTTTTTCTCTAATGATGATTGCAAGTAAGTTATTGTTTTTATCATAAATTTTCATAGTTGATCCTATTAGACATTCTAGCTGCTTTGAGATATGGATATCCCAGTTTTATTAACTGAAAGAATGAATTTCCTGTTTTTGATACTCCATTAAGGCGTGTGCCACACACATATCCCACTTCAAGAATTGAAATATTGTTTTTTTCTAAATAGTTCATTAAGTAAACAAAATATTCACCATAATTGGAAATATCAAAAACTCCCTTAATAAAGTATTTTTTTCTTCCTACTATAAAGCCACTTGTCATATCTTTTACTGGGCTAACTGATAGAAAGTGAAGTAGTTTATTGAACATAGACGATAAAATTGTTGCTGTCACTGAATCTTTAGATTTGTTGACATTTAGCATTGACCTGAAAAAACTTTTTTTTTCATTTAATAGTGTACCTTTGTAGCCACCTCCCTCAACAAATCTAGATGCTATTACAACAGAATCTTTATTACTCTCAAGTTTGTTAACAAGTTCTTTAACAATACTGCCACTCATAGATCCATCAGCATCAAGCCACATCACATAGAGATATTGTGATTCATCAATTCCATTCCAAATAGATTTTGGTAATGAATTTTCCGATTTTCTAATAACAAACTTTATATTTTTATTTTTTTTCATTATATTTTTCATGACATATGCTGTATTGTCTGATGAGTTGTCGTCAACAACAATTATTTCATAATTATCGATTTGAATACTTTCTAATGAATTGGCAATATCGGGAATAAGTACTTTGAGATTTTCAGCCTCATTAAGCGTCGGCAATACAACTGATAATTCGTTAATATTTTTCATTTCTTAATTATACCTAGCAATAAATAACCAGACTTATGTCGATTGAATTTATACAAAATGTTTTGAATACTATTTGAGATATTAAAACTAAGTAAACCAAAAAAAACACCTACGTTGAGAATTTTAATTACTTTCACTGATCTAAATTTTGACTTTATTAATAAATTGTTGATTTTTATTTTATTAAATTTATTTACATGCTCATTCTTGTAGTTAACTTTTGTAATTAGGTTAACGATCTTTTCAAAAACTGACATTAGGCTTCTAAAATTAGGTGTCGTTATTAATACTGTACCGTTATCTTTTAATATAAAATGAAGATCATCTAACAGTAATATAATTTCATCATCATTAAGAAATTCAAAAAGACCAATGATTGTTATCTTGTCGAAATAATTTTTATATTTAGAAAAGTTAAACTCTTCATTTGTAACAAAATTACCAGTATGTCCATACTTATTGATTGCATACTCAATCTGTTTTTTGGAGATATCTACTCCAATTGATTCACCTGTAGAATATTTTCCTATGAATGTTCCTGGTCCGCAAGCAAAATCAAGATGTTTGTCTTCTTTTTTAATAAATTTCTTAACAAAGGTGAACGTCGAATGATGCCAATTAGGTTGGATGCCACGTCCTCTATAGATGCCCTCTTCTAAAATTCGGTCATAATATCCGGCATCAATTGTTTTTTCCCAAAAATCATTCAATATACTTCCTAAGATTGCTTGTCTTAAAAGTATAGACTTTGAAAATAAATTAAATTAATTTTAAATATTTTTCTAATAAATACTAACCTAAGAAAATGATTGCAATAGTTGATATAAGCGGTGGTTTGGGTAATCAGTTGTTTCAGTGTTCATTCGCTTTGTATTTAAAAGACTTAGGTATCAAAGTATACTTCTTTGATTCTCAAAATAAATTAGTAATTAATGAACGTTTTCTCGGAATTAAAAAATTAAATTTCATAAGTATTAACTTTTTAGAAATGTTAAAAAATTTTAAAAAATTTGCTAATTTCTATAAAGTAATTTCATCAAATGAAGTTCTAAATGATAACGCACCAATCATAAACTATTATGAAAAATTAAAAATTATAAGTTTTAATGGATATTTCCAGGATTATGAATATGCAAATAAGTACAAAAGTGAAATAAAAAGATCTTTGTTAGAAACTTCTAAAGAGCATGAAAATAAGTATCCAAACACAAAAAGTAATACTTTAATCCATATAAGAAGATCCGATTATTTAGATACCAATGAGCAATTGGAAATAAGTTACTACTTAAAGGCAATTGAGTATTGTAGTGAAAAAATAACAGATTTTAGTTATGATATTTTTACCGATGATTATGAATGGGTTATCAATCAACCTATTTTTAATAAAGCAAATTATGTTGAAAAGTCAACAAATATTGAGAAAAGATATAAAAATGATGTATTGAGTACCTTTATCAATATGTTAGATTATGAAAATTATATAATTGCAAACTCAACATTTAGTTGGTGGGCGGCTATGTTAAGCTACGACTCAAATACCATCGTGAGCCAGCCAAAACCTTTCTTTAACTGGGATGTTCTTCACAATCTAAGTGTCCCCGAGTGGAAAAATCTTCCTAGGTAATAAAACTTCTATATTTAATAATTAATATGTCTATTCTTATTCGTAATGAGGTTTTTAGATAAAATTAAAAACGATGTAGTTGCTTTTAAAGCATTATCAGCAACGATATCAACTAAAAGTAAGAAATTAAGAATTTTTATTTCAGTAATGCTCAGAAATTTGGCATCATTTTGTGAGATATTAATCGTAGTTTTGTTTTCATTTTTATTGACTGGGGAAGTTCCTAAAGAAACTTTTTTAGAAAATTTAGACCTTAATTCATTAAGTAAATTAATTCCTTTATTTGTTTTAATGAGAGTTGGACTTAACTACCTGGATCATATAAATCAAGAATACCTGATGATAAATACTTCCAGCTCTTTAAAAAATAGAGCTGCGGAATACCTGTTTAAAAAAGAAAATTTATCTTTTTCGTATATTAATTATAAAGTTTTTGCTGAAACTGATAATATAACCAGTATTTATAAGCTTTTTATTACAATTCTTGGGACATTATTTCAATTGCTAACTTTTTCGTTTACTTTATTTTATTTAAATTTTAGTGTGGGCTTATCAATATTAATTATTTCTTTTGTACTGTTCATTCCTATTAAAAAAGTAATCTTTCTTTTTAAAAAAAATACTGAACTTAATACTCTGAACACGATCGAAACTCACAATAATCTGGATAGGATTCTTTCTAATTACTATCTGATCAAGCTGTTAAAAAAAGAGCAATCAGAATTAGAAAGATTTAACAAAACTATCAATACGTCGTTTGATCTTAGCTTTAAGAATTCAAAGCTTTTATTTGTAAATCATCACCTTCTAAGTGTTACAGTGACCCTTCTGGTCTCTGTAGGAGTTATACAAACTTTATATGACCTATCGCTAACTTTAGAAACAATTTTTTTATTGATAAGGGGCGCACAATTTATAAGTCAATTAACCAGCATGTACTCAGATTACCTTTCAAAAAGACACTTCATAGAAAATTATTTAAATGATTTAAATCCTGAGCTATATGAGAAGCTTGGAACATTCTCTACTGACCTTAAAACTAATACAACTAGCGTTATTAGTTTTAATGATGTAAGTTTTAAATATGACGGCTCACAAGAATTTATATTTGAAAACCTAGATTTAGAAATAGAAGAAAAAACACATAATATATTCACTGGAGCAAATGGATCTGGTAAAAGTACACTCATTGGAATAATAGCTAATATATACAAACCAAATAATGGTCAAATACTTCTTAAGTCAGATTCATTTGGTTATGTTGGACCAACACCATTAATATTTAAAGATACATTATTAAATAATTTAACATACGGAATTGAATTTAAAGTGCCCGAAGAATTAGTTATTTCTTCAATTCTCGAAATGAATATTTTCTCTGATTTTAAAAAAGAGATGCTAGAAGATGAAATTACTTCTAAATCTCTCTCATCTGGGCAAATGCAAAAAGTATCCCTAATAAGAGCTCTGTTAGGTAATCCCGAAATACTATTTTTGGATGAAGCAACTTCAAATTTAGATAAAGATTCTGTTAACTTAATAAATCTAAAATTAGCAAAGTTCAAAGGGACTATAATAAATGTTACCCACAAGCCTGATCAGTTTACAGGTGTTGATAATTTTTTTGAAATACAATCTAATAAAATTATTAAAAAAGTTTAAGTAAGATACCATTCTTTGTAAGTTTTCATAGAATCTTCCTTTTTTTCACCCAGTAAGTAATTAAAATGAACAATATATGGATCAAGATTTTCATGATTCGTATAAAAATGTGGTCCATTTGGGAAAGCATCAAGAGGGAGCATTTTATATTTAAATTTATTTAAGTTTTTATTGATGTGAGTTTGATCATGTGTTTTATATTTAAGAAATTTATTATTTAGCTTTTCGCTAGGTTTAAAAAACTTTTTTGTTTTTTTATTTGAATTTATAATCATAAAACCAGCACAGACGTTTATTAAGTTTGGTTTGGATGGTCTTTTGTCATTTTGAAACAATATATCTAAATCTTTTACAATCGGTAAAAGAATTCCATCAATATTCTTTTTGATTACAATATCACCATCAATGTAGCCAACATACTTATTTTCAAGTAGTGAGCGATAAATTATATCAAATTTAATTAACATTAAACTTCCAAAATTATTTTCTTTTTGATGAATTAATTTGCTCGAAAATTTTTCCTGATAATATCTTTCAACATTATCGTGAATGTTTTTGAAATAATTGAAAGAGTCATCATCGATTGCGAATATTTTAAGGTTTATATCAATCTTATTAGTTTTTATAGACTCTAGTAAATTATTGGTAAAGTTAATGTAACCACTGTTAGTAAAAGTTACAAATTGGATTTTCTCGTTCATTCTTTACTAATATTAGTTTGATAATGTATTATTACCTCAATTAAATTATTAATGATGTGAAGGCGTATGGTTAAATTAGCAAGCGTATTTTTGATGGGTGGACTTGGGAACCAGCTATTCCAGCTCTCATTTGCAAATAAATTAAGGCAGAACGGTATGAAAGTGTACATTGATACCTCTAATTATGATATTGAAGATGCTGAAAATGATTTAATAAAAAGAAGAAAAATTGTAATACCTATAAATAATTTCAATTTTGAGAAAAATCCTCCAATGATCAACAACCTGCTCAAGGTCAACAATTTTGTAATAAATAATACATTTAAAAATTATAGATTATTTCCAATTTCAAGATTTAATGATTATAACTTAACAAACAGATATAAGACTATAAATCAATTTGTCGGATATTGGCAAAGTATTGGCCTAATTGAAGAATCAAAAGAGTTTCTATTAAATAGTTTTTCTAAGATAGATAGTATTAATACCAACTTTACCAAACATAAAGCTCAAGGATCTACGGCAGTCCATGTGAGAAGAGGTGATTATTTAAAAATGAATGAAGCTCTGTCTTTAAATTATTTTGAAGAAGCAATTAAAAAAAGTCAATCTTCTATAGACCAGTTTAATTTTGATATATTCACAGATGATAAAGATTGGATTCTTGAAAATGATATATTTAAGCACGCTAGTAATATTTTCACAGGAAACGACTCAATTGAAAGTACTCTTGGGTCGTTTGGAAAGCTTTTCTCTTATCAAAACTATATTATTAGCAACAGCACTTTTTCAATTATCCCAGCAATCCTCTCTGTGGGTCCTGAAGGAAAAATATTTGCACCAGATCCTTGGTTTAGAAATAACAACAGAGACCTAGATTATCCTGAAAAATGGGTAAGAATTAAAAATTTATAAAATTGAATTTTTATTGAAATATACTTATAGGTATGAATGATCTAGTAAGTGTTATTATTCCATCGTTTAATAGATTTGAATATCTTCTCCAAGCAGTTGAAAGTGTTATAACCCAAACATATGACAATATTGAAATAATTATTGTTAATGATGAATCAGAAGATCCTAGGTATAAAACACATACTTTTCCAAAAAATTGTAAAGTAATCCATGTAAATAGAGAAAAAATCGAGGGAGGTCCGGGTTCAATTAGAAACTACGGGACAAAGGAAGCAACTGGTAAATATATAGCTTTTTTAGATGATGATGACATTTGGTTAACAAATAAACTAGAAATCCAAATACAAGAAATGCAAAATAATGAATTTCAATTCTCTTCAACAGAAGGTTACTTTGGAGAAGGTAGGTACGACAAAAACAGTTCCTATCTGCTTTACAATGGTGAGAAGTTTTATAAAAAAATAAATAAAAAATTCAAAGGGACAAGTCATTACAAAAATTTATATCCAAACTTTTGGAATCTAGATTTTTTAAAAATTCATAATTGTATAGTCACCTCTAGCGTTGTTATTGAAAAAAAACTTTTTGACTCTTTTGGTGGTTTTAGAAATATACCGGGGGCTGAAGATTATGATTGTTGGCTCGGACTTTTAACTAGAACAGATTTAATTTATATAAATAAGCCTCTTTTTTATTATGATGGACTACATGGTGATGGTAAAAACTATTAGTTTGCTAACAGTTTTGTAATCATTGGCTCTGTAGTCTTAAAATTTCTTAATTTTTTTACTATAAATACTCTAGTTTCTTTTTGATTTAATTCTATCAACATGTTTTTTATCATATTGTTCTCGACAAAAAAATAGACCTTATTCTTTTTCAATAATCTTAATAAATATTTGTCGGACTTTAAGAACAATATATCTTTTTCGGAGAATACATTAATAACAAGTTTTTTTGATCTATAATATTTTTTTTGAATTTTTCGGCTACTTCTTACATCCAGAATCCATATTAAATGTGAATATTTAATTGTATTTGTTGTTATATTATTGTAACTTTTAATCCATTCAGTTTTAAAGATACTATCACTATCACTGTCTAATAAATAAACTCTATTACCAGGATTTTGATTTACTAATATAGATGATATTTTCTTCGTTTTAGGTATACCTTTTAATTTCTTTGTTTTATGAAATAATATTGTCAACACAGATTGATCTTGACGATGATTTGATCTATCGCTTCCCTTAGGAGCTATACATTCCTCGATAGCTGAATATTTTTCCCATTCAAACAGTAAGGCTGTAGCGTGAGAGTTTGATGTATTTATACCAATTAATCCTCCTGTTAAATTCGGTAATTCTAAAACATCATCGCTTGGGTTCAAGAATTTTAAAGTGTCTTTATAGCACCAATCCTTAACATTTCCCGCACTTAATGGTGAGTAAAAACCTTTGACAGAAAGTATGTATCGTAATTTATTTAGAGGGTTTGAGATAGTGTTTCCGGAATCAAGCCACAGAACTAAGTTGTCAGAGTATTCTTTTACTACTTCACTAAGAATTGCACTTTTCCAGGCATAAGCACCAAGTTTTCCAAAACTGTCCCTGCTTGCGAAGAAATCTGGATAACTATGAAATAAAAACTCTCTATATTCGACTGTAAATTTCTCATTTAATTCTCTAATTTGGTTTTGCTCCAAACCTATGTCGTAAACAATAATTTTTGCATTAGGTTCATATTTATTTATAGAATTTAATAATTGAATCAAACTATCGAAAAATTCTTTATCTGAAGCCGTAACAATAATATAGTTGTTGGTCTTTATTTTTTTTTCTTTGTTTTTTAAAATACACTCAATCAAAATTAAATAATCATATATCAAATTTCTTAAGAACAATATTTTCAACTTCATTTTTTTTATTTTTTGAGAATTTTTTAAAATACTAATTATTTTCATTAAATGCTTTCAAGAAAACTTTATTTATTTTATTCTTATATAGAGAATAGGGTCTTGGCATATGAAAATCTGTAAAGCTTTCCTTGCCTTCAATATAATTTTTTACATCTTCGCTTAGATTATTTCTATTAAGTCTATTGAAATTATTAATATCATCATTAAGTATTTTTACTCGTTCATTATTAGTTTCAGAAAAAATATCTAACTTTTCTTTTAATATAATTTGATCGTGATACCAACCATGTTTAAGGCGTTTATAGTTTTTGGGATACCAATTAGTTAATGTTGTCTTAATATCTTCTTCACTTTTTACTCCAAAAATTTCTCCCCATGTAGCTCCAAGTGCAGCATTAAAACATAATGCAAGCATATTTGGGGGACATGCATCGGGTCTATAAACAACAAAATCTTTGTTGGAAAAGTTTTGTATGTTTGACAGAAAATAATTATCAGAAAGTGGAAGAATGTCTATATCGGAGGTTAAACAAACACTATTTGGAAAAAGTGCTGGTATCAAAACTCTTATATTCTGAGCGGTAAATACAGGGTCTATCCCTTTAACGTGAAAATTTATAATACTATCGTCGCTATGAAACTTATGTTTTTTTGAACTTGTATATATTAAGATTGGTTCGATACCTATATTTTTCCAAGCTTTTGCAACAATTGGCCAAAAGTCTATATAGTTTCTGTGTTTTGTTGAGGAAACAATAACTTTGTCGATTTTCATTTACTAATCTTCCTAAAAACTAGAGTACTTACTTTAGATAATTTTTTAATGTTGAATATTATTATTTTTGTAATTCTCTTTATATATTCTTTGAATAAATATTCAAATTTAGTGTAATTTTTATACAAGTATGAAGTATTTAAATGAATAGAGATTTCACTTAAATTTGTTGTATTTACATTAATTTTATCTGTCCAGTAATAATTTTCTAAAAGTTGGAAATTATAATTATTTCTTATGTAGTTTTTTTTAAATGTATCTAATAAATCTAGAGTTATTTCATTGTAATCGTTTACAAATAAAATTGGTAGATTTTGGACTGAACTAAAGGTGTAATGATATTTAGTTACAGGAATTACATCTAAATATAGTGATTCCCAAATTCTATGAGTATCAATACCGTTTCCAAATGGTGACAAGCAAAATTCAGAAGAAGAAAGTTCTGAATAGTAATTCTCTTTTGTTAAATTATTTTTCTGTAAATAAGCCCAATCTTTATCAGCAAACTTATCATATAAATGCTGTCTTTCTTTATGGTTTGTATTTTTACTAAAGTTGATATAAAAGAAAATACTCTTTTTTGAATTTGCATCTAACTTTAATTTTTTAAAATCATCAGCAAGTAAATTTTTTGGGGAATAATCATTTGAAAGTCCAAGTGGTATTGGAATTAAATTTGGAGATTTAGAATCTACATTAATTGAATACCATGTATTGATGCATTCAGGTTTAGAATCATAAACCTCTCTTGTTACTGCTAAATCTGTCTGGTTTGTGATAAGTGTAATGTTATAATCTCTAGGAACATTTTTTAAAACTCTAAACAAATGTTTTAAAAGGTGAGAATTTGTAAATATAGATATATTCTTTATAACTTCAAAAGAATCTAATTTATAAAAAACTTGACGTGAATTCTTATAAATAATGGAATAATTTTTAACATCAAGCCTTATGAATTGATTAGGTGTGACAACTTCAGAAAAAACTACGTCACAACTTCGTGCGATTTTATAACTAGATATATAGTCATAATTCATATAATATTCTTCTTCTTTGATGGTCTCAATAATGATTTAAAAACTACTATAAAAAGCCTGAAGGGGTAGTCAACACTAAAATACACACCACTAATGATACTTTTATACAAGTCAAAAATCGTATTCATTTTTCTACTACTTTGAAGATGATAAGTAGTGTCAAAAAGTGCTCTGTGGATATCTTGATAAAATTTAGATTTACTATTTACAATACCTTTAAGTGACCAAGGTTTAAATTTGCCGACATAATGAATAAAATTAATTTTATCGATCTCTTTTATGCTTTGATAACTGAATTTTTCAAATGGAATCATTCCTAGCGTATGGTTCATATAAGAACTGAGTTCAACATATTCCCCGTCAAAGTAAAGATTTAAGATATCCTGATCCCAAAATAATATTTCTTTTTTCGTATTTTCTGCTAAATCAATCAGATTGGCTTCCATTTCACATTCTTGCCATTTCTTAAAATCGATCAACATAACACCGGCATTAAAATATTTTTCTGAATTTAGTTCAAGTGATTTTCTGAGCGATTGCGGCTCAGAAACAGCTGCTATTATTTTACTCGAGTTTTTAAGCTTTTGAGTTTTTAATTTTATTTCAGGTATTGGATCATTTACACATACAATATCACTATCTAAATAAAGTATATTATCGACTTTAGATTCCAAAAATTCTTCAATAAAAAATCTGTAATAAGTCGCTTCTGATACATGTGTACCGTGGACATTTGGAAAGCTAAATTTTGTATTGATAAATTTATGAATATACAAGTTCGATAAATTTTTATGACTATCAATTTTTTCTTTAATACTAATAAAAGTATCTGGGTCTTTGTGAATTATATAAATATTTATTTTTTCGGATACTTTTTCTAGTATTGAAAATATTGATACGGCTGCTTGTTTGTTGTAATTTTCATCGAAGCAATAAAGTACGTTTATCATCTACCAATAACCTTAATATTAATCTTATGGTTTGAGGATATTAAATAATTCATTACTACTATTTTCAAAATCATAAATCATTGAGACTGCCCACAGTAGTAGAATTGTTCCATGTAAGTCGGCTTTATCCCCACCATTACTTATTTTCAATCCGTAGTAGTTTGTTTGACTCTTATTAAGAAAATACGAAAACCCCCCTTCGTCCTTTTTGTAATGTGAAAAAATCTTTTCCTGTGTTTCTTTGAAATACTTTGAAATCTCATTTCTTTTGTAGTTAGTTTCCTTTGAACATCTATACAAAACATAAATAATATCAACTAAATCGCATCCTTCATTTGAAGGTATTTGAGATAAACAAAAATCAATTAATTTTTTAGGCTTGTGTATTGGAAGCTTCAGCCAATCTAAACCGGTAAGAACTTTCATCGCTCCATTAATTGACTCTGATGGACTTGGAAGTGAATTTTCAAAATATAACCCGGTATCAATATCTAATTTAGAGTTTATGAATTTTTCTAGATTCTGTATACCTGCTTCATAGTCATCCCCCTCCAGTTGGGTTGCATGAAATACAGATACGGATGAGAACTGTGCTCCTGCATGCCAAGGTCTGTTCCAATTAAATGAATTTAAAAATTTATTTAAATCATATTCATTTATTGGAAATTCTAGATATGGAGAGTTATTTTTACTATCTACTTGATAAAGTGTGGATATAGCTTGTTTTGTCTCAGCTCTGATATTATTTTCTAGAATCTTTTTTGGAGATTCATATGACCATAAATTAACTAAAGATAGACTCTTCTTAATAAGATTTTTTCCAGTTTTTTTAAGGTCAAAAATATTAAAGTCTTCTAAAAAAACATTATCTATGTAAGAACCAACTGGTAAAAAACTATGGTTTCTCTGATAAGAGTTAATATAACTTGTCCAGCTGTCTTTTGTGCCTTGGTCTAATGTTTCCCATTTTTTTGTAATAAAAAGACACTTTAATGCATAGCAACTGAAACCAAGATTTAAATTTTGTCCATTTTGTGTAAGATTTATTGAGGTTGGAAAGTAAGTAAATTTTTCATTCTTTTCTAAGCTGTCTAGGTAACTATTAATTTGTTCTACAAATTTTGCATCCACATCTATATTATAAATAGAGTATTAATTTCTTTTATACAATCCAATAATTCTAAATTCACTGAATTTATATAGATGAAAATTATTTTCATACATAATTTTATTTACTTCAGCTACAGTATTTTCTTGTTTAACCCCACGCTCACTTCCAAAATCTACAGAGACATACTCTATTTCTTTTAAAGTGTTTACTGCACCTTCAAGAACCTCCGGTTCGTACCCCTCAGCATCAATTTTTAGTAGTTTTATGTTTTTAAAATTAAAAGAATCAAGTTTCTTTGATTGAACCTTTATACTTTTTTGTGCTCCAAAATCAATAAGCGAAGAGTTTCCTCCTTCGTTGTCAAGATAAAAGTCTTCTTCTTTATTTATGTTAGACAATGCAACATTGTGTAAATTTCCACTTTGATTATTTAGTGATAAACAATCAAATGTATTTGCATCTGGTTCAAATGCTATATATTCTACATTAATTTTTTTAGACTCTAAAGCTACATACAACTCCCCAACATTTGCTCCACAGTCAATAACTTTGTCATTAGAATCAAAACTTATAAAGTCTAAACAATATGTGTTATAAATTCTATCAATTGTTAAGTTTGGGTTGTTGACGAACCTAAGAACTCTCTTGTTTGGAAAATATATTATCTTATCGTTGTATTGCGATGCATACATACCAGAGGAATAAACTACTTTTGTATCTCGAAAAAATAAATTTATTAGAAAACAGAATATTTTTTTCTCAGTAAAATTAATTATTAACGATATAATTTTTCCATATATTACAAAAAATACTTTTCGTATTAATCCATAATTTTCAACACTTAGCCCTCTGTATACAAATGGAGGTAGGTTGATTAAATGAGGTAAGGTGTTCTTCACATGGAATATAATAATACTTTATCCATTATTTGTATCTATAAATTTGTTATCATTAACATCAAAATGTTATTTTTATAAAGCTGGAGTACATTATTAAAGTATTAGTTGTTGGCAGTAAAGGTCTTGTAGGTAGCTCCATATCAAGAATTCTCAAAAATAGTGATGCTGATTTTGAAATTATCGAGTCCAGTAGAGAAGATACTAATTTGTTTTCTTCAGTAGAAACACAAGAACTAATTGAACGAGCTATGCCTGACATACTAGTCATTGCTGCTGCAAGAGTTGGCGGTATTATTGCGAACAATACTAAAAGAATTGAATTCTTAACTGAAAATCTTAAAATAAACCTAAACCTTCTGGAAGCCTGTTTACCATATAATAAAATAAAAATAATTAATTTAGGTTCTAGCTGTATTTATCCCTTAAATGCAAAAAACCCAATAACAGAAAGTTCTTACATGACCGGACCCTTGGAGCCTACAAATTCTCCCTATGCCATGGCTAAGTTAACGGCAATTGAATTAGGGAGATCAATTGGTGCTCAAAAAGGTCACAAGGTAGTTAATCTTATGCCAACAAATTTATATGGTCCAAATGATAATTTCTCTGATGAGGGTAGCCATGTTATTCCAGGTTTGATAAATAGAATGCATGAAGCAAAAGTAAACTCTGAAGATACATTAGAAATTTGGGGATCTGGTACGCCCTTAAGAGAGTTTTTATATGTTGATGATCTATCAAGATCAATTGAACACATCATATTGAATGAAATTGAAGTTGATTTAATCAATATAGGCTCTGGGGAAGAAATCTCTATTAGAAACTTAGCTAGCACTATTAAAGAAATTGTGGAGTTTAAAGGAGATTTGGTTTTTAATACAGATAAACCAGATGGCAATCCAAGGAAACTTCTTGACTCAAGTCTAATAAATGAATTAGGTTGGAGAAGCGCTACTTCCTTAAATGAAGGCTTAAAGAGTACTTATGATTGGTACGTAGAGAACCAAGCAAAAGTTAGAAGAAGTTAATTAAGCTTTTATTTTGGGTATTCCCAAGTTGGCTTCATTAAATTTTCCTTAATTAAAACAGACTCCCTAGTTGCAAGATTTATATCATGATCAACCATCATTTGAACTAGCATTTCAAATGTTGTATTTGGTTTCCAATTTAATTCTGATTTAACTTTTGTAGGATCTCCTAATAGATACTTAACTTCATTTGGCCTGTGATATTTATCAGATGTAGTAACATAATCTTCCCAATTCAATCCAACTTTATCAAAGGCTATTTTCGCAAACTCTTGAACGGTATGAGTCTCGCCAGTTGCAACTACCCAATCAGAGGGTGTATCGTGCTGCAGCATCATCCACATTGCTTCCACATAATCTCCTGCAAATCCCCAATCTCTGCTTGCCTCTAAATTTCCTAAAGTTAGTTTTTCTTGGAGTCCTAAAGAGATTCTTCCAACTGCTCTAGTAATCTTTCTTGTGACAAATGTTTCACCTCTCATTGGAGACTCATGATTAAACAAGATACCATTTACAGCAAAGATATCGTAAGAATCTCTATAAATTTTAGTGATATCGTGAGCAAAAACTTTAGATGCTGCGTATGGACTTTTTGGTTCAAATTTAGATGATTCGTTTAATGTTATTTCTTCAGCACCACCATACATCTCTGAAGAGGAAGCTTGATAAAATTTAATTTTTTTATCATTATGTCTTATCGATTCAAGAATTGAAATAGAACCAAGCGTACCAACTTGAGTAGTATATACGGGGTTTTCAAATGAAACCGCAACATGTGATTGTGCTGCTAAGTTATATACTTCATCAGGATTAATTGTATTAATCAAAGAGTTTAAAGATGAAGAGTCTAATAGGTCAGAGTAGTGAAGATTTAACTTACCTGATTGTCCATAATCTGATATTAAGTTTTCAATTCGTGATGTATTGAATGTGGAAGATCTTCTGACAGTGCCATGGACTTCATAGCCTTTTTCGAGTAGGAGTTTTGATAAATAGTAACCATCTTGACCGGTAATACCTGTAACTAGTGCAATTGACATATCTAATATAATATATCAAATCTGAAGTATTTTACAGGTTAATTATTTTTTTATTTTTATTTCAAATCCATTCTGAATTAAAAATGCAAGAAATAAATAAAAAACTAAAGGAAACTGCACTCCCTCCATGCTCATATCTAATCCGGATGTAAAATAGACTGGAATGGTTAAAAGAACTAGTGTGTAATTATTATATTTTCTTTTCCAAATTAAAATAATTGATAAGTGAAAGAGCATAAATAATAAAAATTGAAAAATTCCACCACGTGCAAAAATATTAACAAAGTAGTTATGAACATGTTCATTAAGCCCATCTCTTCCAAGCCTTCCAGGTGCAGATGGATCTGTCATAACTGGAATTATTTCGTTATAACCATAACCTTTAAAAATTAGTGATTTTGAGTTTAGATCTTCAACTACGTCTTGCCATATATCTAATCTCCAGTTGGTAGTTTGATCGAGAGAATAAATTCTTCCATTATCGTAATAGAGTGATAAAAAAGCATTTCTTTGTTCATCTTTTCTGGCGATTTCTTTTATGTTCTCTGTAATAGATAGATTAGCTCCCGCTTGAACCTCTTCTTCGCCAAAGTTAAAACTATAGTTGATTTCAGTTCCGTTTACATTATATGTAGAAAGTACAAATACAATTCCAGTAATAGCAATCAAAATAAAGCTTTTTTTCACATTTGATCTAAAAAATGATACATTATATAAAGAAAATATTACTAGAAATAATAAAACTCCCATAAAAGAGCCTCTACTCATAAATATTAAAAGTGGTAGCAGAATACCTGCTGCTATATAAATATAATAAATATTAAAATTTTTGCTTTTGACATACTTGAGACTAAAGATGCTGGAAACCACATAAGTAAGCATTATGTCAGAGGCTTTTGTGAATTCAAATTTATCAGAATTTATTTTGAAAAAATCAATTATAAAATTTGGATAGTATCCGGTAGAGAAAAAGTAGTGTATGAATGGAAGAGGTAAAATTATCATTAATAGAAATAATCTATTTTTCCTATTAATGATAAATTCTTGAAATAAATAGATGCCAAATAATAGATAACCTGCGGACCAAATATATGAACTCATCTTATAGGTATATGAAGCAAATAAGTTCGTATCATAAAGGAATGTACTTACATAAAAGCTAATTAATATGGCAGAGAATATTAATTGAACTGTGTTGCTTAATTCAAACTTAGTTCTTAATGGTTTGTATAACAATACAAATGTACTGAAAATTGAAATAAGAAAACCAAAAACTATTAACAGCTCACCTAATCTATAACCAAATATGCTTAGTCCAACAAATGGACGTGTGAATAAGAGAAGTAGTGATATAAGTGATAAACTACCAATATTAAAGAACTTTGTTAGAAGTTTCATAATCAGATTGTTATTCTAACAGGGAAAAATTTATTAATTCTTAAAACTTTTCACTTTAGTACAGCGTTTGTTAGTCTATATATAAATTATGAAATTAAAAAATTTAACATATGTATATCATTCCGGAAGAGTTAATAGATATACAAGCTCAAGAAATTATCCAGAAGAATTTTTTTACGGATTAAATTCAGTTAAGAAATATTTTGAGAATACGGATATTATTGAATTTGATAATGATTTAGATTCAAAATTAATTAATTTATTTTCACGTTTTTTAAGAAAGATTTCAGGGTTACCATTTTTTCTAGAAAAACTAATTTCAAAAAATAACTTTCGTAAATTAATAAATTCCAACCTAATTGTCCTTACTAATCAAAGAATGGGGTTTTCTGCTTTGCCAGTTCTAATAATTACAAAGCTGTTAAAAAAACAAACGAGTTGTGTCTTTATAATGGGCTTATACAACGTAAATACAAAAAAAAAGATAAAGCTCCTAATGAGGCAATTTTTTACTTATATATTTCTATTAACCATTGATAAATTAATATTTCTAAGTGAAGGAGAGTATGAGTATTCAAGGACAAAATATACTAAGTTGAAAAATAAATTTTCTTTTATACCATTTTGTATTGATACGGACTTCTGGAAATCATCACCCAATATTAACAAGGAATCAAAAGACATTCTATTTATTGGTAATGATGGAATGAGGGATTACAAATTTGTAATTGAGCTTGCAAAGAAGATGCCAGAAATTCAATTTACGTTTATAACAAAGAAAATACAACAAGCTGATCTTCTTTCAGATAATGTAACGCTTATTAATGGAGTTTGGAGTGAGGAAACTCTTTCTGATGAAAATATAAAAAAACTTTATGAAAATTCTGCTTTATCAATTATACCTCTTCATGAAAGCTTGCAACCATCAGGGCAAAGTGTAGCACTTCAGTCAATGTCCATGGGAGTTCCAGTGTTGATCACTAGAACTGAGGGTTTTTGGGAACCTAAAATTTTTGAACATCAAAAAAATATTATCTTTATCAAAAATAATGAAATTCAAGCTTGGGAAAAACAAATTATCGAAATCTTTGAGAATTATGAAATGAGTAACCTTATTGCAAGTAATGCAAGAAAGATCGTTACAGAAAATAATAATTTATTAAAATTTAATAAAAAATTAGATTCTATAATCTTTGATTAAAATAATTCCTTTTAAACTTATAAAAAGTTTTACTTAAAGGATTTTGTTTTAAATTTTTTAATCTTTCCTCTGAATACATATCTTTTTTCTTAATAGCATCATTAAATATATCTAAAAATTGCTTTGACATTTCATCTGAATTATTTGGATAAACTTTTATTGCTTCAGCATATTGACTGTAGTTCGCAATTATTTCTTCAAGCTTTTGTTCTAAATTAGCAAATTCATACTTTAGACCATATCCCTGACAGTATTCGGGTATGCCACCACTATTTATGTACAATATTGGTAAACCACATTGTGAAGCTTCTATATGATGGTTTCCAGATGGTTCATTTATGGAGCCTGTTATATATAAATTATGCTTCTTTATCTCATTTGCCAATGCCACTCCAGATAAGGGCGCGATAATATTTGAATTATTAAATTTTAATTTTTTTGGTGTATTTCCAATATATGTAAATTCTAAAATATCACTCCATTTAGAAGTTCCTATTAGTTCATCTATTTTTAAGTAGGACTCAAATCCTTTATTCCAATTGGCACCCCAATGATGCGTGGTAATTTTAATCTTTTCTCCCTTAACCCAAGGTTTAAAATTTATGTTGTTAAATACTTTTTTGTTGGCACCTGCATAAACAACATGGTTAACTTTAGAATCAATTCCTTGATCCAAGTAAATATTTTTTAACCAGCTGCTAACAAAAATTGTTTCGTCTGCAATCCTGTTGGCATAAATTAAATACTTGTTTACATAATTTGTATTTTTTCTTTCATCACATTCGTTAATTCTATGTATGACAACGGATTTTGGATTTATATATTTGACATAATTTTCTACATCTAAGTGAGTAAAAGAAGAGGATTCAGATGTTTTTCTTGGCTCTGTAATAAGTATTACGTCAATGTCTTCATCTATGAGATTATAAACTACTTCAATACCATTATTAATTAGAAAATTTGATAAGTTTATTGCAAATAGATTCCCCCCTCCCCACGGGCCATCTTTAATATTTGTTCCAATACTAACTTTCAATTAGATCCTCAAACATTTTTATGTATTTAGGAAACATTTTTGCCATAGATATTTCTTGAGAGTTTTTATACGCGATTTCAACATTTGGTTTAGCATGTGCATAATTTGACATATCAAATATTGATTCTGAAGAAAGTATCTCTTTTGCAATCCCCACATCGGTAGAGATTATTGGTGTTTTAGTAACTCCACACTCAAGTACTGCTTGTGGCCCACCTTCATATCTTGAAGCAACAATGTATAAGTCTAGACAATTATAAAGTTCATTTAATGACTCAAAGTTTACCATTTCAAAATAAGAGAATTTAATACCTCTATCTGTTAATTCATTAATAATATAATTTCTTCTTTTTCCGGTAACTACAACATGTAAATTTTTTATTTCTTTATTTAAGTCCGATACTATTTCTACGAACCTATCAGGCCCTTTTGAAAGCTTGGGTTTATCAAGATTACTTCCTTCTGAATCTCTTTGGAAAGATCCTATATAAAAGTTATCTTGATCTAGTTTATATTTATCTTTTATCTGATTTTTATTGGCAATATCAAACCATATATTTGTATTTACCCAAAAGGGAAGAGTTGTGATTTTTTTATTAGTTAATTTTTGAATTTGGTGTTCGGTATTTTTTGAAATTACATGATACTCATCAACAAAGTAATCTCGAGCTTTAAACTCGTCCTGCGCTTTTTGGTCAAATTTTTCCTCATCAATGTGATAAATTGAGCAAAGTACTTTTTTATTTTCTAAATTTTTTTTATTTAACTTATTCCATGTCCAGGGTGCAATGATCCATATCAAGTTGGATCTCTGCTGATATTTTGTTGATATAGAATTGTTTGCTTTGTACCACTCTTTATAAGTTCTATCAATAATCCAATCTTCAGAGATTTTATTTAAATATATTTTTAATTTTTGGCTATCTGTCATTATTAGTTATTTTACTGTATTACATAGTAATCATTTAGCTATCCTCTAAAGTAATTGTATAAATAAATCACATAGTATGAAAAAAAAAGTATTGATATCTGGAATTACCGGGCAAGATGGTGCATTTCTTGCTAATCATTTATTAAAGAGTGATGGTTATCAAATTGTAGGTACCTCAAGGGTGGGATCAAGCCTCGAATTTGAAAAAAAACTTCTACATTTAGGCTTAAGTCCAAACAAAGCTGAAAATTTAAATATAGTAAAGTGCAATCTTGATGATCCAACTGATATTGATGACTTACTTGAGAACTTCAAACCAGATTATATTTATAATTTAATAGGACCTGGTTCTGTATCTGAATCTGTTAGAAATCCCTTTGATAGCAGTACTGCCATATTGTCTTCATTCAATAATTTGGTAAATTCAATTATCAAAACAAAAAGGTTTCCTAATTTTTTTCAGACTTCAAGTTCAGAAATGTTCAAAAATTCGGAGAACACACCTCTCGATGAAAATTCATTCTATTTGCCACAAACACCTTATGCCATATCAAAGCTTTACTGTCATAACATGGCAGATTTTTATAAAAATAAATATGAGTGGAACATATCATGTGGAATATTATTTAATCATGAATCAGAATTTAGAAGTGATCAATATTTACTTACAAAAATTATCAATGAGGTAATTAAGATACACAAAGGTGAGGCAGATTCATTAACAATTGGGTCAATAGATTTAATTCGCGACTGGGGTTTTGCCGGAGATGTAGTAGAAGCAATGACCCTAATAAATGAAAATAGTAAATATGAAAATTTTGTTATTGGTACTGGTCGGGGTCACAGTATAAAAGATATGCTTAAGATTGTTTTTAACTATTTTAATCTTGAATTTGAAGAATATATAAAAATTGATAATAGTCTTATGCGGAAAAATGAACCTTTATCAATTATTTCAAATCCTAAGAAGATTAAGGACCAATTGGGGTGGGTATCTTCTACAAGTTTTGAGAATACTATCGAGAGATCAATAAAATACAGACTTTAATTACAGGCTTGGAATACTTTTATTGCGAACACAATCTGCATAATATTTTTGTTCTTGCCAATTATTTGTAGAGATATTATTTTTCATGTTTAAGTAGTAAAGTTTATCTTTCATGATTCTTATTTTTTTATTTGATTTGTGAAGATCTGACATAAGCTTATAATCTTGAGCGAAATAAAAATTTTCATCATAGTTATTCATTTCATTAATTACTTGTTTTTTAATTAATAAAGTTCCATGAATATATGGATTCTTATAATTGATTAATATTTTTTTTGGTAAGTAGTATGAAAAACCTGGAATAGTACGGTTTTCATTTATAACTCGAGCTCTACATGTAACAGCATCTAATTTATGCTTTGTTATAAAACGAACCTGATTACTAATTCTGTTTGCATTACTATAATCATCTGCATCCTGACGTGCTATGTAATAACCCTTGGCTAAGCCAAGCAAAATATTGAGACTTTTTGTAAGACCTAAGTTTTCACTATTTTTAATTAATGAAATATTCTTATTGTTTTGAGAAAAATTTTTTAATAACTCATAAGTTCTATCCGTTGACCCGTCATCAGCAATAATTATTTCTAAATTTTTATAAGTTTGCATCAACAAACTAGATATTGTTTTTTCGATGCTTTTTTCAGCATTATACGCACTCATTATTACTGATACTTTTTTATCAGACATTTTTTGGCATCATTTCTTCAAATTCTGCAATTAATTTTTTTTCATCTAGATATTCTGTTATGTATCTTTTATTATCTTTTCCAATTTTTTTTAATAGCTCACTATTTTCTAATAAAGCAAGTTTCTCCTTAAGCTCATAATAATCAAACTGCTCAAAAGATAATTTATAGTCATCTGTAAAGAACTCACTTATTCCTCCTGATCTGGGAAATATTGATGGAATTCCATTAATAGAGGCTTCACATAATAATGTCGGTTGTCCTTCCAGAAGTTTTGTTGCGGTAATAGCAGCTCTTGATTTTCTAATTTCACTAATGACTTCCTTGTTTTCCATCTCTCCCAAAAATAAGATATTTTTTGCATTAAATTTGTTTTTTATGTTTATTAACTCTGGTCCATCTCCAATTATTTTAAGGACTAATTCATCATTATCCATTTCTAAAAATGCTTCAATCAACTCGTATATACCTTTCTCTTTCGATATCCGACCTGCGTATATCAAGTATTTACTTGAGGGATTATATCTTGAATCAGTTTCTTCAGATAAATAATTAGGGAATATTTTTATCTTCGATTTGCTAATTCCAGAAGAGCTTAAATTATCTTTATGGAAATATGTGAGGACTAAGATTTTTAAATTATATTTTTTTAGTAATTCAAAATACTTTTTTCCATACTTTATTAAGAAAATCGATTTAAAATATGATTCTACATAGTATTTATTAAAAATTTGAAGTTTTCCTTTTTCTAGTCCACAAGCTAAGCAAAAATTACTATTTAGAAAATGACCTTTGGCCGTATATGTTTGTGAGCATCTGTATCTAAAATTATGAAGCTTTAGTATGGTTGGAATATTATTGTTTTTTAATATTGAAAATACACCAAGTGAAGCTTTGAACCAAGTATTGTGAACATAAGCTATATCTGGTTTGAAATTATTAATCTCTAGTTGCAGCTTATTCATACTACTTTTGTTCCTAGTGGTAATAAAAGCAGCAAGATCATAAAAATAATTATTAATTGAATTGGTGAAATATATAGTTTTGAGTTCATAGTGTCTTTTTAGTAAATTTATCTCATTTTCAACAGCAGCATCTTCTCCACCAAAGTGTCTATATCTTGTGTGTATTATTAATATTTTTTTCATAATCAATCTCTAAATCTTAACAATAATTAATATTTCGTACTAAATTAATGATAACTAATGCATATAGTTCTTTTTTTTACATTTGATATTTCTTTAACAAGTTGGAAAGACACTGGGTTGTTAGAAAGAGAGATAAAATTATATAAACACCTATTAGATAATCATGAAATAAAATTCACATTCATTACTTACGGTGATTCATCAGATAAACAGATTCAAGGGTTTCCCAAGGAGATTGAGATAGTTCCAGTTTATGAAGTAATAAAATACTCAAATGTAAAATTCTTAAGATTTTTAAAATCTTTTATATTGCCTTTTAAATTAAGAAAGATAATTTCAAAAGCAGATATATTAAAAACTAATCAGTTAAATGGGGGCTGGGTTCCAATACTGTCTAAAATTATTTTTCGAAATAAATTATTTATAAGAACTGGATATAACCCCTACAGTTTTGCAAAAAGACAAGACAAATCATTTTCCATAAAGATGGGCTACTTTTTTCTAACACAAATATCTCTAATTTTTTCTAATATCTTCACAGTTACCTCTCTGCAGGACAAAAAGAATATTCAAAAATCCTTTTTGTTCACAGATAAAATTCGTGTAAGGCCAAATTGGATTAATGTTGAAAGTTATCCTAATCTTGAAGATAGGTTAGAAGATAGAGTTCTTTCTGTTGGAAGGCTTGAAAAGCAAAAAAACTTTGAAATGCTAATAAAGTCTCTTAAAGATAGTCAAATAACTATTGATATTGTTGGAGATGGTTCTCTGCGGAATGATTTAATTACACTTGCTAGTAAATATTCAGTCAATTTGAATCTAATAGGAACACTTGGAAATGATGAACTTCTTAAGCTGTATCCAAAATATAAATTCTTCGTCCTCTCCTCTCTTTATGAAGGAAACCCAAAAGTTCTATTAGAAGCAATGGCTGCTGGCTGCCTTGTTCTTGCTAATAAGATTGAAAGTGTCGATGAAATTATTAAGCATGAAGAAAATGGAATTCTTTTTAATATTAATAAATTAGATCTAATCAATATTATTAATAAATTGGGAAATAAGACTAAGAAAGTTGAAAACATGAGAAAAAATGCTTATTTAAGTGTCCTAAAAAATAACTCTTTTGAGAATTCATTTGATAAAGAATTGTTAGATTACAAGGATTTAGTTTTTTGAAAGCATCCTGCCATCTGGGGTAATTAGAACCTCATAGTGTTCATCATAATCTATAAAGTCACTCAAGTTATGAGTAGAATTTATTATTGTTAAATTAAGTTCACTTAATATTTTAAATATTAGCTCTTTTGATTTGATGTCAAGATTAGCTGTAGATTCATCCAAAAGTAAAAGATCTGGATTTATTAATAAAGCTCTTATAAATGATATTTTTTGCATTTG